>ERZ791716.680-NODE-680-length-18762-cov-3.300796_pt1 | contig 18762 bp, 15 predicted proteins | sample MGYA00510049_ERZ791716 | MGnify/ENA primary metagenome ERZ791716 (study PRJEB30046, sample SAMN00715135) | human gut metagenome | study: EMG produced TPA metagenomics assembly of the A metagenome-wide association study of gut microbiota in type 2... | reverse complement strand
TGCTAAACTGCCGTACGGGTAACCGTACCGGGGGTTCGAATCCCCCAGCTTCCGCGATAAATCAAGTGAATATGAATTGCTGAACTCTTGTAAATTTATATATTTACGAGAGTTTTTTTGTTTTATAATGTAAGATTTGCCGGAAACGTCCTGTAATTTTTCTCTCTTTATCCGGTCGTTATTCCAGTTTCTTCAGGACAAAATAAAAGTTCCACCAGCAGAAAACAAAAGTTCCACTAGGACAAAATAAAAGTTCCACCAGCACGATACAAAAGTTTCTTCAAGACGAAACAGCTGAATCGTCTGTATCATGCCGGTGATTTGTCCTTTCGATACCGGGAAATTGTCCGGCCGGAGAAGCGCAGTTCACAAATCAATTGACGAAGAATCCCGAAAAGAGTATCTCATGGATAGGTTTCTCTGAAAAAGCAATATCTTTGCAGATGTGATTTTTTATATCTTGACTCAATGAATGTGAAACATATCCTCGGCCTTTCCTTTTGCACGTTGCTGCTGATCATTCTTTTTCAGCAGGCAGGTGTGTGGTTTGCCTACCATACTCAGATGCAGAAGACGGAGGCTGTTCTGGCCTCAAGTTTTAAAGAAACCTTTATACTGGTGACGGATGCACAGGTAAATCGTCTGCCTTATGCGGAAGGAACACTGACGCACATGGTGTATGCTCCCGACAGCCTGCGCCTGAATGATGAAGACCGTCAGTTTTATTATGCAGAGCAGACTTCAGTAGTCTTACAGGATGGTTACGGACTGCCGGAGAGCTCACTTGATTCGATCCGTCTGACGTTAGGCCGTATATTGGAGAATGAAAGAGTGGAGGGAAGTATCTATATCCGTAAACTGGATGCAGCGACGGGGCAGACCTTGCAGACTTCTCCTGCCGGAATCGCATTACCCGATCAGGAAGGAATCGGTGTGCTGACTTCGCCCCGTGCCTTTCTGCATCAGGGGAAAGGAATTGCCGTAGAAGCTATTGTGGATCAACAATATTTTGATCATCCGTCGAATCTGTTGTTTCCCGGACTGACTTTTCTTATTGCCGTTCTGCTGACAGGAACCATTGCCCTGCGTATGCGCTTGCTGCAAAACTTGCGGCATGATGTCGAACGTCAGTGTGAAGATTTTTATCGCCTGGCCGAACAGATGGCTAAACCTGTCCGGAAGATGGAGACCTATTTGCATGCATCCTGCTGGGCAGAAGCCCGTGAACAGGGGCAGCAGGTACTGGCAGATACGGAAGCTACGCTGATCCGTGCCAAACAGGAGCATGCACGTCTGCGTTCACACCGCTTTGTGTGGTTGCATCGGTTGTCGTGGAGTATGATACCGCTGGCATTCATTCTGCCTGCACTCTGGGGTAAATACATTTACAGTGAGCAGTGGCAAATCATGAACCATGAGGTGCAGGTATGCTTTGAAGAGGCTTTTGTGGAAGAAAATGACTTGCGACATACCCGCTCGCTGGATGTGAACCATCTGCGGGGAACCCGTAAGTCGTTTATAACTGGGATGACAGATTATTTTCGTTATCAGACCGATTCTCTGACTTCCGTCCTGTATCGGAAAACGACCGATGAAAACGACAGTGTTATATATGTTCCTGCTACTCCGACTTCCATCAATGGAATTTATGTATCCCGCAAGTCGATGGACCTGAGTGAGGGGATTTGTCTTTACCGGGCCTATGGTACACAGCAGTTAATCAATGAACGGCCTGTTGCTGTTCCTCCTGATATGTCGCGCATAGATTCGCTGTTTCATTCCTTTTTGTCTGAGGCTGGCCTGAATGTACGGAGCGGTGTCCGCATGCTGCGTCCTGCCGCGGATCAGGTAATCAGTCAGACTGGTGATGCCAGTATTCAGCGGGGCAGTTTTGTTACAACTCCCTTGCGCCTTACGGAAGACGCTTCTGAATGTGTGCAGGGAGTGGTTCCCGGTTCGGTAATGACTGTCATTCATTCGGTGTGGTATCTGTTTCTGCCTCTGGGAATGGTCTTTGTATTCTGTTTGCTGTGTATTGTCCTGCTGTGGCGTGCCTGGAGACAGCAACGCAGGCTGGAGCAGTTCCGGAAGGATTTCACTTATTCGATGATTCACGATATGAAGTCACCTTTGCAGACGATTCTGATGGGGACTCAAATGCTGGAAAGTGGCAGACTGGCTGACAAACCTGAGAAAATGGAAAAGATAGGTCAGGCGATGAACGACGAATGTGTCCGCTTGCTCACCCTTTCGGGGCGTGTGGTCATGTTGACTGAAATAGAGCGTGGCGAGCTGCAGCTTCATCCGGTCCGTATGGCCATATTGCCGTTGTTCAATGATCTGGTGACGAAGTTTCGGCTGAAGGCTTCCAAGCCTGTGGAGTTCGATGTCGTATGTTCTGAAGATCTCCGGGTTACGGCCGATCCCTTCTGCCTGCAGGAGGTCCTGTCCAATCTGGTGGACAATGCCTTGAAGTATTCCGGAAAGGAAGTGCGCATCCGGCTTTCGGCAGAAGTTGCTGCCGGTGGTGTCCTGCAAATAAAGGTAGGAGATAACGGTATCGGTATTCCTCAGAATCAGCAGATGAAGATATTCAACCGGTTTGAACGTGTCGCCTCCGGAAGCCATACTACCGGAGCTTCGGGCTTTGGTCTGGGATTGAACTTTGTCTGGCAGGTCGTACAGTTGCAGGGCGGCACCATCTCTGTGAAAAGTACGGAAGGCAGTGGCAGTGAGTTCACGATCTCCTTACCGCTTTGATATGACGGCAGGCAGGAACCGAAAGAAAACGGGCAGGTGCCTGTAAAAAGAAGCAGAGACCATCTCTGATTAGAGACAGTCTCTGCTGAAGTTCTGTTATGTCTGTCACGGGAGTGTTCCGTGGATCTTATTTGGCAAATAAGCCGTCAACAGGAATTACATTTTCCTTGCTGTCTCTTACTTCCATTTTGAGCATACCGCCGTTGCTGTCAAAGTATCTTACCTCTATCGGATGATATCCTTTGGCTAAGGCTTTCTGGCCGATGACTTCGCGGGGACCGTGAGGACCGTCGTTGTCTATAACCGGATCACCGTCGATGACCAGCGTACTGCCGTCGTCGGAAGTCAGGGCAAACGTATAGATGCCATCTTCCGGAACGTTGATGAATCCCTTGATGACAAGGCCGATATTTCCTTTTGCTTCTGCAGGTATGGAAACTTCAGTCACATTGTAGCTGCCTTTCCTGGAGGCTTTGTCTATGTCTGCACATTTGTTGCCCTTAAAGTCATACCATACGGCTTCAAGTCCTTTTCCGGCCGGAGTTTCGGATGAGGCCGGTGAGAACTCGCCTTTTATGAACTTGGTAGTAAAGGTATCACATGGTTTGCCGTTGGCACGGAAGGTACGGAAAGTAAACTCAGTTGTTTCAGTAACTTTCAGATTACCGTCGTATTTGGGCGAGTTCAGTGTGGGAACACTTCCGTCGGTTGTGTAATGGATTTCCGCACTGGGATCCATGCATGAAATCTTCACTTCACCTTCACCTATGAATACATTGGTCTTATAGAAACCTTCCAGATCCGGAATGCGGTAATTTACGTTCATCACGTTCAGGCGTTCAAACTGATCGGAAAGTCTGTTCTTGAATCCATCCCAGTCTTTCTGTTTGGGATCACTCCATCCTAATTCAGCGATGGCCAACATACGCGGAGCAGCCATGTACTGCATACGTTCTCTTGAAGGAATCCATTCGCACCAGATATTTCCCTGTACGCCGAGTACCTGATTGATCAGTTCGGGCTGCTGTTCAAATTCAGCCGAAGGATCGTAGTTGTAGATGTTGGGCAGTGATTTTATATCCTGTTCATAGTCGAGATAGAACTGAGAGTTAGGAGTAAAGATGATATGATTGCCCTGAGATGTTGTTTTCATCGGAGCATCCTTAGCCCATGTACGCCACCACATTACGGTTGCAGTCTTTGAGAGTCCTCCTTCAAGAATTTCATCCCATCCGATCATATCCTTGCCCTGGGAATTGAAGAAGGCTTCCATTTCGTGGATGAACCATGACTGCAATTCTTCTTCTGACTTCAGGTTCTTTTCGCGGATGCGTTTCTGGCAGTCCGGACATTTCTTCCAGTTTGTTTTTTCAACTTCGTCCCCGCCAATGTGAATGTATTTGTAGGGGAACAGGGGGATGATTTCGCTGTATACGTTTTTACAGAACTCAAGAGCAGATTCCTTGCCCGGACATACCGGAGAAGAGAATGTGGTTCCCCAGCCTGTGGTCTTGAAGCATGATACACCGTCGTAGTTGCTTACTGCGGCAAGCATGTGGCCCGGCATATCAATTTCCGGAATGACGTCGATTCCTCTGACCTGTGCATACGATACGATTTCCTTGATGTCATCCTGGGTGTAGAATCCGCCATAGAGTGTATCGCCCTCAACGATTCTGATTTTTTCTTCCGGGATGAGGTAGTCTGTGTTGTCATTCTTTTTGGCCAGCTCCAGACAGGTCTTGTCATGTGAGTTGTATTTTCTCCATGCTCCTTTTTCGGTGAGAAGAGGATATTTTTTTATTTCCACACGCCATCCCTGGTCGTCTGTCAGATGCCAGTGGAATTTGTTCATCTTATACAGTGCCATCAGATCCAGCAGTTCCTTCACTTCGTCTTTATCGTAGAAATGGCGGGATACATCGAGCATCAGTCCTCTCCAGCCAAATCTCGGGCTGTCCTTTATTTCAACGGCGGGGATGGCCCATTCCATATTGCTGACAACTTCTTTGCTTTCAATGCCTGATGGCAACAGCTGACGGAGAGTTTCTATACCGTAAATTACACCGGCATAGGAGCTTCCGGATATAGATACGGAATTCTTTGTAGAGACAAAACTGTAGCTTCCTTCTTTTCCGGAATCTGCCAGAGAGAGATTGATGTCACCTTTTCCTTCGGTTACAGAGAACTGGTAGCCGGTAGATTTACTTAAAATGCTTACGAGATAATCGGCAGCAGGGATCAGGCTTTTGTCTGTTACCCCTATTGTACATTTCTCGGGCAGGACGAATGCTGAACTGGTTTCGACAATACTGTTGGGAAGCGGAATGATGGATATTTCCTTGACTTGCGTCGATGTGCTGTTACATGCACTGAGGAATACAGCACCGGCAAACCCAAGTACCGTAATCCAGCCTTTGTAGCTTTTTTTCATGGTAGTAAATTATTTAAAATGATTGTTTATTTCTGACAAAGGTAAATATTATATGTTGATTAGCCAAAGTCTTCCTGATTCTTTCCGGAAGTAATAGCAAGAATAGTTCCTGAGAGTGCTTGTACATTGGGGATTTGTGTTGCTGGCCTGCCTTGTCAGAATGGAATTATGCGCTCATTGAACATCGGGGAATTGCGAATAAAAAAGCAGTGGTCTGTCTGGATAAAAACAAACTCCAGTCCTGAACCTGTTATGTGCTGGCTGTACAGGCAGGACTGGAGAATGAATTCTGTTTAGATGATTCAGATTGTTTTCCTATGACTGGTTGGATTCGTTGATTTCTTTCTGCAACAGATTTCTGATGATTTCAGTTACCTGGGCAATGGGGATGATACCGGTGTCGAATGTGATATGGTAGTTTCGGGAATCTCCCCATTGCAGGCCGGTATAATGGAAGTAGTGATCACTTCGTGATTTATCTGTTGAGGCAATGATATCCGGAGCTTTTGCTGCCGGTATACCATACTCGGCAACGGCTCTGCTGATCTTATGAGGCATGTCGGCATACAAAAAGATGCTGATAGTATTGGGACGGTTCTTCAGAATATAGTTGGCACATCTTCCGACGATGACACAAGGCTTCTCGGAGGCAATGCGGCGGATAATCCGGCTTTGGGTAACAAACAAGGCGTCATCATAAGAAAGGCTTTTGTCCAAAGGGGCTTCATAGTCCTGGAGAATCATCTGGTAAAGCAGGGAACTGGGCAGTTTCTGCTCATTTTGTGAGATAAATTCTTCGCTGAAATGACTTTCCTGTGCGGCCAGGGTGATTAGTTCCTTGTCATAGAAAGCAATGCCCAGTTGTCTGGCCAGTTGTTCTCCTGCCTGATGGCCGCCACTTCCATATTCGCGGGATATGGTGATAACCCAGGGAAAGTGTTCTGTTCCGTTTGCAGAGGGAACTTCGTGTGTGGTTTCACTTGAGAGCCATTGGCGGATGAAGGCAAGCCGGGGCATGATCAGACGGACAAAAGGACCCGTGATGAGTGCTGCGATGATAGTGCCTTCCCGTACTCCCTCAATACGTCCTGACAAACTCCATGAACAAAGGAGGGCTACGCACACCAGGGTTACGTCGAAGCAGATCTTGATGGTTCCGAAATCTTTTTTTAGGCGTAAAGTCGCAAACTGGATCGTGTATTCTGCGCTGATCATGGTTACATTGGCAATTACTTCCAGACAGATTCCTAATGCCAGAATCAGGCAGCCGATAACCAGTGAGATAAGCTTGACATAATAGGCGTCAGGATTATAGCTCGCAGTGGCCCACATGGTCAGGTCAGTAAAAAAGGAGAGTACAAATGCTACGGGAAATTGCATGAGCAATTCCATTTTCCGTTCCATGATTCCTTTCTTGCCGAGTAATAAAAGTTGCAGGATGATCAGTACAATTGTAAAAAGGAAAAAATAATTTCCCATAGAAATGGGAGTGTTCAGACTGGCCACATAAGGCACACTGGTGATAGGAGAGGTGCCCAGATCAGACCGGGTGATGACACTGATTCCGCATGCAATGATGAACAGGGAAATCCCGAAGGTAAGGTAGCGGCGGAATAGTTCTGCCTTACCCATTATTCGACTTTCTTCCATTAAATGTTTTGTTTAAAATTTGATGGCGCAAAGATGTTTCATTAATTTTGTTCTTAATTTACGGATTAAGAAATAAATCATGCAATTTACGCCAGACAGCTCTATACAGGAAGAACGTCTTTTGTTGGTTGAAAAGATGTCTGCCGATGAGATCCTGACCAAAGTCACGGGACGTGAAGAGGTGGATTTGTATCTTCATATGCATAACCGTCATCAGATTATTTATATTCTGTCGGGAACACTGCATATCGAAGTGGAAGGGGTAAATCATTTTGTGACAGACCATCATTTGGTTTGGATCCCGGCTGGTCTTTCGCACCGGCTTCCCAGTAATAATCGCCAGATATCTCTGCTGACAAGTTATTTTTATGCTGAGAAGGTCAGGAATGACCGGTTCGCAGCCTACCAGACAGATGAAATGTTAGCCCGTAATCTTAAGTTCATCAGTCAGCAGGGATCGGTCATTCGGAGAGAAAAACCGGAAATCTTTACTTTTTCCATGAGTTTTTTGTGCATGTTGCCTCTTGTCTGCCGGAAGGCATCTTTTCCTACCCAACCTTTTATCATAGCCCACGACAACCGTCTGTTGCCGGTTCTGGAATATATCAAGGCTAATCTGGGCAAGGATCTTTCCATTGAGAATGTGGCGTCTCATTTTGGATTCTCTGTGAGAAACCTTACTCGTTTGTTTACCAACTCCGGTATCCGTTTTGTGCATTATCTGAATTATCAGCGGGTGGTCAGAGCCATTGAGATTCTGACAGACAATGTGATGAACATCGAACAGACGGCTTATGAGGTGGGGTTTAACTCCCCCAACAGTTTCAGTCGTGTGTTCCGACAGATTACCGGAGAATCACCTTCAAAGTATATCTGGCATTGAACGGGTCGTTTATGTTTTTTATTCTGTTATTGTTTGTCTTTTTAAATATGTTTCAATATCGTTTTTGATATGTTTTAGTCTGGAAAATTCATCACATCCAATATCAATTGATTTATTATATTCAAAGGGCATGTTGCTTGCTATCTGTAAGCGGATTAACATAAGTTGAGCGAGTTTCAGCTGATCAGAGAACGCTCTTTGAAAGTATGTCTTTTGGTTTTCGTCTAAAATATCATTTAATATCATGACTAATTTTAGCCGATAGTCAATTGCTGTTTTCATTGTCGTTTCCCATGTCTTATCATTTGATTGAAGTAGGAGTGATAATATATATTGTGCGCGGGCTTTGTTGTATTGTATAAATGCATTCCACATAAGTTCGTCTTTGATTGTTTGTACAGCCTGATTGAAATTGAGAATAGCTTCCTTGAGGTAAATAATAGCCAAATCCTTTTCGGAACTTTTTTGCATTTCTTTTAGTAGAGGGACTACTTCTATTGATAAAATGTCGTAATTTTTTTTGTTTAAAGACTTGAAGTATTTATTAATACATTCTGTTGCCTTACTCATATACATCAGTCCCATATAGTTATAATAAATCGTTCTTGAGATAGCGTTTTTTAGCATAGCTCCTCTGACATCCATAAGTAAAGCCACATTTTCATTATTAGTAGTACCTGATTTATAACATTGATAAGCATATACGGCTTTAAGAAGTTTAACGCTTTCTCTGATTAAGATACAGGATCCTTCGCTCAATTGTTCGAAAGTTGCGACTTTATTTTCTATTTTGTTCATTAGACTTTCTATTCTGGCTATAATTTGATTGTTATATTGATCTTGTTCATCAGTCTCTTTGTTTTTTCGTTTAACGATAAAAGATAGTAACACTATTACATCAATCATTTCTTGGATATTGTCTGCGAGCCTTGCACCGGAATTTATACTGTTAGTTTTAAACAGTTGTTCTAAATGGCCGATAAGTTGATTACAAGCATTGATCCTATCAGTTTCATTGAAATGTCGGATAATTGAGATAATTCCGGTTCTGTAATTCTCATTTTCCATAACATTACCATCCATTCTGCTTATGGCATTGACGCTATCTATAGAAATATAGGTTTTGACACTTACATGATAAGCAAGGATTGCGACTAGCATGGAAAGAATGGTTACAACAAATGTAATGAGATTGTCTAGGGTGTTATGATCAGCAGATGCAGATCTTAAAAAAACAGTCGTAGCACATAAAGCAGCAATAATAGCCAAGGAAATAACTATTACATATATTCGCCATAAATATTTAATTTTCATTCGCTTACTGATTCTTAGTGTAATAATGCCATTTTTTATCTTTTATTTGATCATCTTGAAAAATGTTTTACTGCCTAAATTTATACAAAATTGCTTTATAAACAATAGTTTTAGTGAAGAATAAGTTTTTACTCTTATTTTATTAGATTTAGTAAAAAGCCAAATAGGTGCTTAGAAGAAAAGAATAGATCTTTATTGGGATTTAAGAAATCCCTGTTTGAACTTTTAAGCAGAAAGCGTTATCTTTGCGCGCATGAAAAAGTATCTGAACATAAGCAAGAAAGTACGTGTCGGGCTGGCTGTTCTTGTTGGAATACTCGTCCTGTTTCTGATTTTTCGTCCGAAGCCCCGGATGAATGATTCATTGGATGAAGTTGAGGTAACGGACTCGGTAGAAGTAAAAGAGATTGTCTGCAAGTATGGTATACCCGTAGACCATTACGATATCAGTTATGGAATTGTTCAGCCGAACCAGAACCTTTCTTATATATTAGGAGATCATGGCTTGTCTTCGGCGGATATTCATGAACTGAACGAAAAGGCAAAGGGAGTATTTGATGTGAGGAAGATACGCAGCGGTCAGGCTTACGCTGTCTTTACCGTGCCCGACAGTACCCGCAGGGTCCGCTTTTTCGTTTATGAGGAAACTCCAAAGACTTATGTCGTTTTTGACCTTCGGGGAGAGCGTCGGGTGTATCGGGGAGAGAATCCGGTAGAATGGAAACAAAAGGAGATTAAGGGTAAGGTGGAATCGTCCTTGTGGATGGCTATGCAGAAACTGGATACTTCTCCGCAACTGGCGTTGGTCCTCTCGAATATTTACGGATGGTCTATTGATTTCTTCAGTTTGCAGAAGGAGGATGAGTTTCGTGTGATTTATGAACAGGAATGTGTGGAAGGGAAAGAGTTGGACAATTTCCATATATTGGCTGCCTCTTTCCGGTACTCGGACAGTATTTATTACGCCATACCTTTTGTGCAGGATGGTGAAGAATTATATTATGGGGCAACGGGAAACAGCCTGGAAGGAGCATTCTTGAAGGCTCCTCTGGATTTTTACCGGATTACATCCCGTTTTTCAAACAGTCGCTTCCATCCGGTACTGCGACGTTACCGCGCTCATCATGGGGTGGATTATGCAGCTCCTACCGGAACGCCAGTCTATGCAATTGGTAACGGAAAGGTAATAGCAAAAGGATTTCAGGCAAACGGAGGCGGAAACTTTCTGAAGATCCGTCACAACAGCGTCTATGTGACTACTTATATGCACTTGTCCCGTTTTGCAAAGGGAATAAAGGTCGGTTCGGAAGTGAAGCAGAAAGAGGTGATCGGATACGTGGGATCTACGGGGCTTTCAACCGGGCCACATCTGGATTTCCGGGTATTTGAGAACGGAAAACCCATCAATCCGCTGCTGATCAAGTCGCAACCTAAGAAACCGATCAGCCCGGATAATATGTCTCAGTTTGTTGTTTTACGTGATTCATTGATTAACCGGCTTTCAGCCATAAACTAAGAAGAAATGAAGAAGATGTTATGTCCGCAGTGCAAGATTGCGGCAATGTATGTGAAGAATGCTGCCGGTGAACGTCTGCTGGTGTATGTCACTGACCAGGGAGAGGTTGTTCCTAAAGATCCTTCACAATCTCTTGAAGGGTTTGATGTGAGTGAAGTTTTCTGTCTGGGATGCTCCTGGCATGGTTCTCCCAAACGTCTGGTGCGTTATTAATGTGCGGAAAAGGAAATCTTTACAGGTAAAATTTTGGGTATTTATTGCACATTTCCCGTTTCTGTGTGTACTTTCTTTGCAAGAAAGAGCGGAATACAGGATAAATGATGTATCTTTGCCTTATTATTTCTGTATTATATAATTAAGAGCAACATGGATAAAGTAATCATTAATTCGTACGAAGAATTTGAAAAATTGGTAGGCCAGCAGATTGGCGTTTCTGACTGGCTGGAAATCCCCCAGGAGCGTATCAATCAGTTTGCTGATGCTACATTGGATCATCAGTGGATTCATGTGGATGCAGAACGCGCCAAGGTGGAAAGTCCCTATAAGAGTACGATTGTTCACGGATATCTGACTCTCTCCTTGCTTCCTCATCTGTGGAACGAGATTATTGAGGTAAATAATCTGAAGATGATGGTTAACTATGGCATGGACAAGATGAAATTTGGACAGGCTGTATTGTCTGGACAAAGTGTACGTCTGGTAGCTTATCTGCATTCTCTGGTGAATCTGCGTGGAGTTGCCAAGGCTGAAATCAAGTTCTCCATTGAAATCAAGGACGAGAAAAAGAAAGCACTGGAAGGTATTGCTACATTCCTTTATTATTTTAATTGATGAAGCAGACCTTTCCCGGTTTGCTGGAGGCTCGCGAAGGAGAAGGGGATACCCGGCCTCGTTCGCGGGCTTTCTTTTTTATAGTACTGCTGATGTTGGAAGGCCAGAATGAAAAAAGACAAAGAACAGATTGAACAGCGAAACAGACAACTGCGTGAATGGGCATGTAACTATCATTCCGCTTCATTTATAGAAAGTGATCCGGTACAGTTTCCGCACCGTTATGTATTGAAGCAGGATATTGAGATCAGTGGCTTGCTGACGGCAATATTGAGCTTTGGAAACCGGCAGCAGATACTGAAGAAAGCTGATCAGCTGGATGAAATGATGGGGCATGCTCCCCTGCGTTATGTGTTGTCGGAATGCTGGAAGGAAGATTTCAGGGAAGGAGACAGGCGCAGCTTTTACCGCATGTTGTCGTATGCGGAATTCCGGGTATATCTTGAAAAGTTATATTCAGTTTATGCATCCGGCCGGTCACTGGAGGATGTGTTGTTGGAATATGACGGCACTCCGATGCAGCGGTTGTGTGCTTTTCTGGGAGTCTCGGATCGCAGTCCGCAGAAGAAGCTGAATATGTTTCTTCGCTGGATGATACGTACAGGATCAGAAGTAGATTTCGGTATCTGGAAGAAAATGAGCCCCGCGGATCTGTTGATACCGCTGGATACTCATGTATGCCGGATGGCTTACCGGCTGGGACTGACGGACTGTCAGACATTCTCTTTGGGTAATGCCCGTCGGATTACCGGAGCACTGGAAGAGATCTTTCCCGGTGATCCTTGTCTGGGAGACTTTGCCTTGTTCGGTTATGGCGTTTCCCATCCCGACAAGGATGAACCGGCAAGTGATCAGAATTTCAGGGAGGCGTAGACACCACAGTGTCCGTCACCGGCAACCGGAGCGATTGTCAGGTCATGTTGTCTGGCAAAAGGCCGGGTAAAAATATAGGAACTGCCGACTCCGATTGCAGCACCGGCAGCTACATCCCACCAGTCATGTTTCTTGCCGTATACCCGGCTCCATCCTACATAGGTAGAGACCACATACGCCGGAATGCCCCATTTCCAGCCATAACGGCGCTGAATGAATGAAGCCGCAGCAAAGGATACCGAGGTATGCATGGACGGAAAGGAATGGTTGTCGCTATGATCCGGGCGGTCTTTCTTGACGATATATTTCAGGGCATACGTCACTCCCAGTGTGGTTACCCCGGCCAAAGCGCCCTGTTTCAGGCCCTGCCAGTCTTTATTGATCAGAATAGCAGTCAGGCCGGCTACGGGAAGAAGGACAGCTCCTATATCTCCTGAAGTGCGTACGGCCTTGCGGCTTCCTGTGACTTCTATTTCCTGGGCTCCTGTGGATATGCAAAAGCATAAGGCAGCCAGAATGAGTAAGATTTGTTTCATTGTTTCAGTTTAAGAATTTGGGAATAAAGATAAGCAGCCCGACAATGGCGGCCGCAATAGCCAGAATCAGTACGGCTCCTGCAGCCAGATCCTTTGTGCGTTTGATAGCTTCGTTGTAGTCGGGAGAAACCAGATCAGCCAGTGCCTCGATGGAAGAGTTAACGGCTTCGGCTGCCAGAACCATCCCTATGGCAAAGATTACTGCAATCCATTCCATAACAGATAATCCGGTCAGACAGCCGGCTGTAACTACGCAGACAGCTGCAAAGCAGTGGATCCAGGCATTGTGTTCATGCCGGATCAGGAGCTGAATGCCGTGGAAGGCATAACGGAAACTGCGAAGCCGTTTGCGGAGTGTGAAACCATCGTTCTTCATGCGGCTTACACGTTTAGGGTGACTTCAACGGGGCAGTGGTCTGAACCGAAGATCTCTGTATGAATTTTGGCTGACTCCAGTTTGTCTGCCAGACGTCTGGAAGCCAGGAAATAGTCAATACGCCACCCTGCATTCTTTTCGCGAGCCTTGAAGCGATATGACCACCACGAGTAGATACCTGTCTGTTCCGGATAGAAATAACGGAACGTATCGATGAAGCCTGCATCCAGCAGAATCTGGAACTTTTCACGTTCCTGATCCGTGAAACCTGCGTTCATGCGGTTAGTTTTGGGGTTCTTCAAGTCAATCTCTTTGTGAGCTACGTTCAGGTCGCCACACACCAGCACCGGTTTTTTCTTGTCCAGTTCCAGAAGGTAATTCCGGAAATCATCTTCCCAGGTCATGCGGTAATCCAGTCGTTTCAGTCCGTCCTGAGAGTTGGGAGTATATACGGTTACAAGATAGAAATTATCCATTTCCAGCGTGATGACACGTCCTTCATGGTCATGCACATCAATGCCCAGCCCGTATGTAACGTTCAGAGGCTTCAGGTGGGTAAAGATGGCTGTACCTGAATAACCTTTCTTTTCGGCATAATTCCAGTAAGAGGTATATCCTTCAAAGGAAAGGTCGAGCTGGCCTTCCTGCATTTTGGTTTCCTGAAGACAGAAAAAGTCTGCGTCGAGTGTCTGAAAGGCTTCGCGGAAGCCCTTGTCGCAACAGGCTCTCAGCCCGTTTACGTTCCAAGAAATCAATTTCATGTTATTTTTCTTTTGGGAAATAATAGTTATCGGGTTATGTCAAACAGATAAGTCAGTTTGGCCGTGATGTATGAATGGGCTGAGCGGGAAAAATAATCTTTCTTCGTGCTGTTGAAGAAATCACTCAGGCCGAAATAATAACGTGCCTCAGCAACAAAATGGCCGATTCCGGTACGGATTTCCACACCACCTCCGCCGATGATGCCGTAGTCGAACTTGTTTTCTGCAGCTTTGTCGTATTGGACATTCACTCCGTAAGGCCGGTCTTCCGGATGCCAGGCTGCACTTTTATATTCCTTTTCATTGATCAGGAAGCCGATCTGGGGACCCAGGTTCAGAACGAAACGGACACCGTTTCCTCTGTCTTTTCCGAAAGCCAGATGAGCCAGCAGGGGAACTTCCAGATAATTCATGGCGCGGTGATAAGTATCTTCTGTCCCGTCTTCAATGATTTCCTTCCAGCCTCGCTGAGAGTAATTGACTTCAGCCTGAATACCACAAATCATGCTGAAGTATTTTTCGGAAATATAACGTGCGGTCACTCCGAAGGTCGGACCGATCAGATAACCCTGTTTGATCGTCGGGCTGAAACTGACTTTACTCAGGTTTACTCCTCCATTGACTCCCAGTGCAAAGTTATGCCGCTGTTCCTGCAACTGTGCCTGAACAGACAGAGGGAGCAGACAGAAAAGTATTCCCAGGAGGGTGATGACGGACGTCTTTTTCATGCAATTATTCAAAATCAAGTTTTATCAATTCGTAATCTTTGGTAAAATGAACGAAGAAGACCTTGCGGTTGATGAATCCTCCCCAGTTGTTGACCCGTTCAAACTTGAATCCGTTCTGGATCGGAGTTACCTGTACCTTGTCGAGATTTTCTTCCAGTTTGTTTCCTTTCTGGGCCAGTCCCTTCAGGAAGAAATAGCCGGTGTCGAATCCCAGCATGCCATACTTGGGGAAGGTATTGGCCATATCCTTACTATACCAGCGCCGGTAAGCCTGGGTAAAGTTGATTGCTTCCGGGAAAAGGTTGTTGGTATAGAAAGATGAATAAAAATAAGTATCCAGTTCATAGAAGCTGGCCAGATGATCCTGCGTGTAAGTCTGCCATTCCGGATAGCCGAACAGATGCATGTTGTAGTTCGGATGCTCGCGGCGAACCAGAGTCAGCTGAGGCATCAGGCGGTTGAGTGCCAGATTTTGTCCGGATATAGGGATAAAGATATTTTCGCGCAAGGTATCCATGGCTGCGATGATCTTGTTGGGTTCCATTTCCGTACCCAGACGGACTTGTTTGAACTTAACCTTGCTGTTGTTCAGCTCGTCTTTCATTCCTTTGATGAATTCAGCCTTTTCCTTGTCGTTGGTTCCGGCATCCAGGAAGATAATGTTCGACTGGCTGAACTTACGCAGGAAATGCTCATACACTTCGGAATAAAGATATGACTGAGGGGTATTGATCTGGTAAACATGCGGATTGTTGAACACCTGATCCACCTTAGGCAGGAATGGAACCACCAGACGGATGTTATTCTTGTCCGCAAAGTCTGTCAGCGGTTTGAGGTTGCCAGTGTGTGCAGGACCGAAGATGATATCCATATCCTTCATTTCATTTCTGTTCAGGATAGATTGGATGGCATTGGCAGATCCTTTGGTGTCATAAGCATAAAGATCGACGGAAATACCCTGACGTTTCAGACTGTCAACGGCAATGAGCAGTCCTTCGTAATATTCCACCATACGGGTCTGTTCGTCTGCATTGGTCTTTGTTCCGGCCATGAACGGCAGCATTACTGCAGCCTTGATGGTCTGTATCTGTTTGAGCTTCGGTAAACTTTGGCTGAACAGTTCCTCGTTTGAAGGAGTGTATGCAGGAGAGGGTTTATCGGTTTCTCCTTTCTTGGCCTCCTGTTTGGGGTACGGAATGAAAAGGAAGCTGCCTTTTTTGAGCTTCTGGGTCTTCAGTTCCGGGTTTGCTGCGATCAGTTCTTCCTGGCTGATACCATACATCTGACTGATGCTGAAAATGGTTTCTTTGCGCTCCACCTTGTGCATGTCTTTCCAACCCTTTTCCTTTTCAGCCGGTTGTTCAGGTTCTTGACGTTTGACATCGGCTGCAGACTCAGACGATGCAGTTCCCTGTGCGGGTATAACGATAACCTGCCCGATGCGGAAGTTCCGGGCACTCAGTCCGGGGTTGGCATCACAGATAGCCTGAGCCGTAATGTTATATTTTACAGTCAGCTGATACAAAGTCTCCCCAGCCTGAATGGTATGGAAGGTGGAAGAACTCTGATTGGAAGTTTGTACCTGTGGAATCTTCAGTGCTTCTCCGGCGCGGATCTGGTCTCGGCTGCCAGGATTCAGACGGACGATGTCATCAACCGTTACGTGATACATACTGGCAATGGAATAAAGGCTCTGTCCTTTGGTAACGGTGTGCAGGAAGTATCCGGAACCGTTTTGTGCCTGTGCCGTCAAGTTTGTGCTGCTCACAGTCAAAGCCAGCGAGAGGCAAAGAGTATGAATAAATCTCATTGTTGTCGTTTACTAAGTTTACATTGCAAAAGTACAAAAAAGTTCCTTAATCCTCATCAAGATAAAGGATATTTATCGTTTGGCGGTTATTTATTAAGATCCGCAAAAGGAGTCGGAAGCTGTTTTTTCAATTTTTCTCCTTATATTTGCGGGGATATATCATCAGTAAGGACATGACAGAAGAAAAAGAAATGATCAGTGTACAGGGCGCCCGTGTACACAACCTGAAAAATATAGACGTGGAGATTCCGCGGGACAGTCTGACCGTTATTACGGGACTCAGCGGAAGCGGAAAGTCATCCTTGGCATTCGATACGATCTTTGCCGAGGGACAGCGCCGTTATATCGAAACATTCTCGGCATATGCCCGCAACTTCCTGGGCGGTATGGAACGGCCGGATGTGGACAAGATTACGGGACTGAGTCCGGTCATCTCCATCGAACAGAAGACCACAAACAAGAATCCCCGTTCTACCGTAGGGACAACTACTGAGATTTATGATTATCTCCGTCTGCTGTATGCCCGGGCAGGTACGGCTTATTCCTATCTCTCCGGTGAGAAGATGGTGAAGTATACGGAAGAGCAGATTCTGGATCTGATTCACCGCGATTATAAAGGAAAACGTATTTTCATCCTGGCACCGCTGGTGCGGACCCGTAAGGGACATTATAAGGAACTTTTCGAGCAGGTGCGCAAGAAAGGCTATCTGTATGTACGGGTTGACGGAGAAATCAAGGAAGTCGTTCACGGAATGAAGCTGGACCGTTACAAGAATCATGATATAGAAGTAGTGATCGACAAGACGGTGGTGACCGAGAAAGAAGAGAAACGACTGAAGCAGAGTGTGGCTACGGCCATGCAGCAGGGTGATGGCCTGCTGATGATTCTGGATGCCCAGACCGAGAGTGTACGCCATTACAGCAAGCGGCTGATGTGCCCCGTTACGGGTCTGTCTTACCGGGAACCGGCCCCGCATAATTTCTCTTTTAACTCACCGCAGGGGGCCTGTCCGCGCTGCAAGGGACTGGGGTATGTAAACCTGATTGATGTAGATAAAGTAATTCCCGACCGCTCTCTGTCGGTTTATGAAGGAGCTGTTGCTCCGTTGGGAAAATATAAGAATGCCATGATCTTCTGGCAGATTGACGCTTTGCTTGAACGTTACGAAGCAACGCTCAAGACGCCGGTTTCCGAACTGCCGGAGGATGCTATCAATGAAATCCTCTATGGATCAGACGAACGTCTGAAGATCAAGAGTTCACTGATTCATGCCACTTCCGACTATTTTGTGGTTTATGAAGGAATTGTGAAGTATATTCAGATGATGCAGGAAAAGGATGCCTCGGCTACGGCACAGAAGTGGGCTGAACAGTTTGCCAAGACGGATGTCTGCCCCGAATGTAAGGGAGCCCGTCTGAACAAAGAGGCGCTTCATTTCCGTTTGCATGACAAAAATATTTATCAGCTGGCCAGCATGGACATCAACGAACTGTATGACTGGGTGTTGCATGTGGAGGATTTCCTGGAAGAGAAACAACGGATCATTGCATCTGAAATTCTGAAGGAAATACGAACCCGCCTCAAGTTCCTTCTGGATGTAGGGCTGGACTATCTTTCTCTGAACCGTTCGTCAGTCAGTTTGTCGGGAGGAGAGAGCCAGCGTATCCGTCTGGCTACGCAGATTGGTTCACAGCTGGTCAATGTACTTTATATTCTGGACGAACCGAGTATTGGTCTGCATCAGCGTGATAATCTGCGGCTTATTCATTCCTTGAAGAGTCTGCGTGACCTGGGTAACTCGGTAATTGTTGTCGAGCATGACAAAGACATGATGCTTTCGGCTGATTATGTTGTCGACATGGGGCCGAAGGCTGGCCGTCTGGGTGGTGAGGTCGTGTTTGCAGGAACTCCGGAAGAAATGCTGAAGACCAATACGCTGACCTCTCAGTATCTGAACGGAAAGATGAAACTGGAAGTTCCTGCCCGGCGCCGGCAGGGGAGTGGCAAGTCCCTCTGGCTGCGGGGTGCCCGTGGAAACAACCTGAAAGGGGTGGATGTGGAATTTCCGCTGGGACGCCTGATTTGTGTGACCGGTGTTTCAGGAAGCGGCAAGTCTACACTGATCAATGATACCCTGCAACCGATTCTGTCGCAGCATTTCTACCGCTCCTTGCAGGAACCGTTGCCATACGACAAGATCGAAGGACTGGAATACATTGACAAGGTAGTTAATGTCGACCAGTCACCGCTCGGACGAACTCCCCGTTCGAATCCTGCCACTTATACCTG
>ERZ791716.679-NODE-679-length-18811-cov-2.240776_pt1 | contig 18811 bp, 20 predicted proteins | sample MGYA00510049_ERZ791716 | MGnify/ENA primary metagenome ERZ791716 (study PRJEB30046, sample SAMN00715135) | human gut metagenome | study: EMG produced TPA metagenomics assembly of the A metagenome-wide association study of gut microbiota in type 2... | reverse complement strand
AAGTGCTTCCACTTGGGGTAAAAGCGGTGGATGGACTTTTAACGATCGGAAAAGGACAGCGTATCGGCATCTTTGCTGGTAGTGGTGTTGGAAAAAGTACTTTGCTGGGTATGTTTGCCAGAAATACGAAAGCAGATATTAATGTGATCGCACTGATCGGAGAGCGAGGTCGTGAGGTCGGTGAGTTTATCGAGCGAGATCTGGGGGCGGAAGGTCTGAAGCGTTCTGTGCTTGTAATCGCAACCTCGGATAAACCGGCACTGATCCGTAATAAGGCGGCAAAAACAGCAACCGCAATTGCAGAATATTTCCGGGATCAGGGCAAGGATGTCCTGTTGATGATGGATTCCCTGACCCGTTTTTCGATGGCACAACGGGAGATTGGACTGGCATCTGGAGAGCCTCCGGTTACAAGAGGATATCCGCCATCAGTATATGCGGAGCTTCCAAAGGTATTAGAGCGTGCAGGCAATACGCATCAGGGTTCGATTACCGGACTTTATACGGTGCTTGTCGATGGCGATGATTTCAACGAGCCGATCACCGATACGGCGCGAGGTATCTTAGATGGACACATTGTGCTGTCGCGAAATCTGGCACATAAAAACCATTATCCGGCGATTGATATTATGGCGAGTATCTCGCGATGCATGAGTGCGATTGCATCGAAAGAACATAAGCAGGCGGCTGGCAGATTGAAAAATGTACTCGCAACCTACAACGACGCAGAGGATCTGATCAACATAGGTGCCTACAAATCCGGCTCCAACCCGGAGATTGACTATGCAATCACGAAGATCAATCAGGTCAATGCGTATCTGATGCAGGATGTGGACAGTAAGTTTTTGCTGGAGGATGAGCTGAAGCAGTTGTATGCGATTTTTGAATAAGACAGGATGAAGAATGTATGGCGAAGTTTATATATCGAATGCAGAATATCTTGAATATCAAATATAAGCTGGAGGAGTCTGCCAAGCAGGAGTACGCCGAAGCAAGGCAGGCACTTGCGGCAGAGGAACAGAAGCTTGATGCATTAAAAAAACGCAAACAGGGATATTATGAAGCGTATCAGGCATCCATACAGGGAAGGCTGGATTTCCTTGAGATTGAAGAAAATGCAAACAGTATGGATATCTTAGATATGATGATCGAGGAGCAGAATGCAGTGATCCGGCAGAAGAGCAAAGAACTGGAACTTGCCAGACAGAAGATGGCACGCGAGATGCAGGAACGGAAAATGCATGAGAAGCTGAAAGAAAAGAAGTTCGATGAATTTAAACAGGAGTTGAATGCGACCGAGAAACGGGAGACCGATGAGGTGGCGGGATATCAGTTTACAAGTGCAAAGAAAGAGGTGGAAGACAATGGCAAAAAATAAGAGAGAAAAAGGAGAAAACTCCGGTAGCAATAAAGGTGTAGGTATCCTGATCGGTGTTTTGATCGTAATTACATGGCTGAGTGTGATGTGTCTGCTCATAAAATGTGATGTAGGTGGATTTGGAAGCCGTGTGCTCCGCCCAGTATTTAAGGATGTTCCAGTGATCAATAAAATATTGCCGGATGCTTCGGATGAGGAAGTTGCGATTGAGAGTGATTATCCATATACGAATCTGGAGGATGCTTTAAAGCATATTGCAGACCAGGATGCAGCGATTGGCAGCAAGGATGCAGAAATCTCCGAATTAAACGACAAAGTGACTGAATTACAGGCAGAAGTCGATCGCCTGACGACCATTGCAAAGGATCAAAGTGACTTTGAAGATGAAAAAAAGAAATTTTATGACGAAATAGTCTATGGAGATTCGGCTCCAGATACCGATACATATAAAGAGTGGTACAATGAGCTTGATGCGGAATCCGCTGCTGAGATCTATCAGCAGGTATTAGAACAGGATCAGGCAGATGACAGTATCAAGAAAATGGCACAGTCGTACGAAGAAATGAATGCGTCGGAAGCTGCAAAGATTTTGGAGACGATGGGCAATGATCTCGATACAGTTGCACTGATCATGAACAATATGGATGCGCAGTCAAGGGGAAAGGTGCTCGCGGCGATGGATCCGGATTTTGCGGCTGCGGTAACGAAGAAGCTTTTGCCATAGAGCCATTGTATAACTCCAAATAAGAAAAAAAGGAGGAACGCAAATGATTGTAGGAATTCAATCAGGTGGAATCGGAAAAGTCGATATGAGCCAGACGGGCGGAACCACAGACAAATCAAAGTCGAAGGACAAAGCCTCTGGAACATTTGAAGATCTGATGAATCTGGCAGCAACCAATCCGAATACCACCACGCAGACAGCGAATTCTGCAACGATGAAAAACGATGTAGATGCGGTAAAACAGGCAGACACAACGGTTTCTGGCGAGAAAAAGCAGTCAGATCTGAACAAGTATACAAGATCAGATGCGAAGACAGAAACAACGCGTACTACCGGTGCAGAAAAAGCAAAGCGAAACGAAGCACCACAGGAAGTAGAAAGCGACGATTTAAAAGCGGAATTACTTTCGAATAAGCTGAAAAAGCTTCTGAATGTGGACGATGAGACATTGCAGAATCTCTTGCAGACAGCGGGACTTACAATGCAGGATCTGCTTGATCCGGCTGTGATGAAGGATTTTATTTTGCAGATCAATGATGCAACATCTGTGGATCTGCTGATTGACGAATCCCTGAATAATCTTATGCAGCAGGCAATGCAGCTTCTGGATGAGGTTTTGAATGTGGTGGATGAGACAGTGATTTCAACAGAAGTGCCAGTTGAGGAACTGCTTCCAGAGGAGTCGTCATCTGCACAGACAGAGCCACAGGAGACGGTTGTGGATGCAGAAAAGCCACAGACAGTGGAAGCAAAAACAGAGACGGTTGCACAGACGACACCGGAGGAGGATGTTACCCGGACGGATGGTAAAAGTGTTGAAACCCAGACTGTTGACACAGAAGTACAGGTGACTGTGCAGACAGAGGATGCTGGAGATTCGGATGCTTCTGCAGATATGATGAAACAGAATGCAGAGGGTGTGATTTCCAATCTGAATCAGGCGATGGCACAGGCGACAGGCGAAGAGATTGCAGCAACACCGTTTGATACGTCGGTAACACAGACGGATATTGTCCGTCAGGTAGTGGATGAGATCAGAGTGAACTTATCGAAAGATGTCACATCGATGACCTTACAGCTGAATCCGGAACAGCTGGGAAAAGTACAGATTCATGTATCCACGAAAAATGGTGTGATGCAGGCACAGATCATTGCAGAAACAGAGGCGGCAAAGGCAGCCGTGGAGTCAGGGCTGGCAGTTCTGAAGGAAGCTTTTGAAAATCAGGATCTCAAAGTAGATGCCATTGAGGTAATGGTTGGAACACCGGATTATTTCATGGAAGAAAGCGGTGCGGAAGCACAGATGGAACAAAAAGAGCAAAAGTCAGGAAATTCGACTGGCCCGGTTAATTTCACAGGCAATTCAGACGATGATATAATTGAGGATGTGTCTTTGGAGACAGAAATGATGAAGGCACAGGGAAATCAAGTAAATTATATGGCGTGATAAGACCTAAGAAAGGAGGCAGAACATGGCAGTTGATTCAGCAATTAGCAGTATCGCAAACAGCTCAAGCAGTTATTCCGCAACATCCAAGGGAAAGACATCCGGAAGCGATCTGGACAAGGAAGCGTTTTTGAATCTGCTTGTAACACAGATGCAGTATCAGGATCCTTTAAATCCAAGTGATAATACAGAGTATATGTCACAGCTTGCACAGTATTCTGCTTTGGAGGCGCAGCTTAATATCAGTGATACACTGGATAAGGGAAACAACCTGAATCTGGTCGGCAAATATGTAATTATGAACACGACCGATTCATCCGGTAAACAGGCAATGATCAGTGGACTGGTAGAGTATGCGACAGTTAAGGATGGCGATGTGTATCTGTCGGTCAATAACACATATTATCCGGCAGAGGATCTGGATTCTGTGATTGACTATGATTATTATCTGTATTTGAAACAGCATGCAAACAGTGATGGAACGATTAACAAGGATAATAATACAGGCGACAGTACGAACGGTACGGATAATGTCGGTGGCAAGACAGATGATTTGGATAAAACAGATGCTGCGGACAAGACGAAAGAAGCTTAGGGAATGACAGTTTATGCAGAACAAGGAGGGAATGCATATGCGATCTTTCGATGTCGATTTTCTTTCCATGGGACAGGCTGCAAATCTGTATTTCCAGAATGTGAAGCCGGAAAAAACGACAGAACCAAACAAAGAAGTTGTCAGCTTTCAGGATGTACTAAATGCAAAAGTAGAACAGGAAGTGAAATTTTCCAAGCATGCAAATCAGCGGCTGGAAAACCGGAATATTGAATTGTCCAAGGATCAGCTTGAACGTCTGAATCAGGGCGTTGGACAGGCACGGACAAAGCAGATTCAGGAATCACTCGTGATGATGGACAATCTTGCATTTATCGTAAATGTTAAAAACAATACCGTAGTCACTGCGATGGAGCAGGGAGAAAGCGGACAGGTGTTTACCAATATTGACGGAGCCGTCATTGTATAAGAAAAAGCCGGACCGATAAGGAGGCTTTTGGTTTTCCGAATGACAGAGGAAAAACTAAAACAAGATTATGGAGGTCAAAAATTATGATGAGATCACTTTATTCCGGTGTTGCCGGACTTAAGACACATCAGACAAAAATGGACGTTATCGGTAATAATATCGCGAACGTTAATACAACAGGATTCAAATCTTCATCGGTGTTATTCAGCGATGTTTTATATCAGACAAGTGCCAATGCGACCGGTGCGACAGCTACCACAGGTGGTACAAACGCATCTCAGATCGGTCTTGGTGCCAAGACATCATCCATTCAAACATCAATCACACAGAATGGTAGTGCACAGACAACAAACAATACATATGATATGATGCTTTCCGGTTCTGCGTTCTTTGTAGTCAGCCGTGGTGGAACAAATTATTTTACTAAGGTAGGTTCTTTTGGCGTTGATGGAAGTGGTTGCCTTGTAAACGGAAGTGGATATCAGGTTATGGGATGGCAGGTTGATCCGGATAATCCGAATCAGATCAAGAAGGATACGGTATCGGCACTTTATCCGGAGTCTGAAGATAACAAGGTGTCATCTCCACAGATGACAACCGATGCACATCTGACCGGAAATATTGATATGACAGATCCTGAACTTACATCTGTGGATGGACGCGCAATTTCAGTATCCATCTATGATGCACTTGGTTATAATTATACAGTAAAATTCAAGTTAACGCAGGATCAGAACCAGGCGGATAAGTCTTTGTATAATCTTGAGATTGTGTCCATCAAGGATTCAAATAATATTGAGATAACAGGAACGGACGATCCGACAACGGCTACTGTTGAAGGCGGTTATACAGCTACAATCGGAGGCGCCAATTCCGTTCAGGTTAAATTCGATGCGGATACAGGTAACTTTGAATATGTTGGAGCAGCGGGACAAAAGAATGCGATGCTTGAGATTAAACCGAATAATCCGAACGAGAAGGGCGATGTGTTCCAGTCTGTAATCAATGGTGAGGCTGTCGATGGAATTGATGTCAATTTCTCGTATCTGACAAGATTTGAATCAAACGGTAAGTCTACAGTAAAGGCAGTACGTGGAGCTGCGGATTCTACCGGAGGCGGTCGCTCCATGGGTAAGTTAAATGATGTCAGCATTGATGAGACAGGTAAGCTTTATGGCGTTTATACGAATGGTGAGACAAAACTGCTTGGACAGATATCTGTTGCAACCTTTGCAAACCCGATGGCGCTTGAAGCACTTGGAAACAGCGTGTACACAACTACACAGAACTCTGGTTACTTTGATGGTATCGGAACATCTGTTGATGAGGATGGTGGAAAAATCTCGCAGGGCGTTTTGGAAATGTCAAATGTTGATTTGTCGGCAGAGTTCACTGATATGATTACAACCCAGAGAGGATTTCAGGCAAATTCAAGAATTATCACAACCTCAGATTCCATGCTTGAAGAGCTTGTAAACCTGAAGCGGTAATTTATAAATAAAAGGGCAGGTATTTTCTACTTTTGACGATGTGAAAAAGTGGAAAATGCCTGCCTTATTTTGTAGACATAAAAATCGAACTGTGCTATAATTAGCCTAATTGTAATGTCGGAAAATGTGTAATCTTTCAGGGAGTACAGAGATATGATTGAAGTAACCAGATTAAAAGGGAAAAAGATGATGATCAATGCCGAACTGATTGAGACGGTGGAGGAGACTCCGGATACTGTAATTACACTGACTAACGGCAAGAAATTCGTCGTGAGTGAGTCTGCCGAGGAAGTAACCTCACTTGTGATCGGCTATAAGAGAAAAATATTCGCTTTATTCTTAGATAGTGGGAACAAGGCAGAAAATGTATAGGGGATAACAACATGGATTTTACATCAATCATAGGAATGGTGGCTGCATTTGGCTTGATGATTTACGGAATGGTAAATGGTCATGATTTCAGTGTAATTGTAGATAACTTTGTCGATATACCATCTGTATATATTGTATTTGGTGGTGTTTTGGGTTGTGCGTTTGCCGGAAATTCTTTAAAGGGATTTTTATCTGGTTTAAAGTCCATTAGTCTGATTTTCAAGAATCCAAAGTCGGATGAGGCAGGTACAATCAAATCAATTATTGAGCTTTCCAACCTTGCGAGAAGAGAAGGCTTACTTGCATTGGAAGAATCGGCAAATAATTTGGAAGATGAATTTATGAAAAAAGGAATCATGCTGATTGTCGATGGTACGGATCCGGAGCTTGTACGAAGCATTTTGGAAGCAGAACTTGTGAATGTAGATTCCCGGCATCAGGGGAATATTACATTTTGGAAAAATATTGCATCTGCAGGTCCTGCCTGGGGTATGATTGGTACGTTGCTTGGATTGATTAATATGTTGAAGAATCTGTCAGATCCGGATTCCATCGGACCGAATATGTCGGTCGCACTTGTAACAACGTTGTATGGTTCTATCATAGCCAACTGGTTATGTGCGCCGATTGTTGCGAAGCTGTCGCTTCAGAATGAGACTGAAATTAAATTAAAAGAAGTTATGATTGAGGGTATTTTGTCGATTCAGGCAGGTGAGAATCCTCGCGTCATAGAAGAAAAACTGAAGTCATTCCTGGCACCAAAGGATCGTCAGGAATTTGAAGAAGAGGGCGGTGGTCACTAATGGCAAAAAGAAAGCAACAGCCACCGGATGAAGGATCACCGGCATGGATGTCCACATTCAGTGATCTGATGAACCTGTTACTCTGCTTCTTCATATTACTTTTTGCAAGTTCTACAATGGATGAAGGCAAAATCCAAAAGATTGCCGCATCATTTGATAATCTGTCATTCAGTGTGATCAGCGAAGGAAGTGTTTCGCTTTTGACGGGAGAAATGTTATCTGGAGGTATGACACAGCTTGCAGATACTGACAGTGTGTTGTCGGAAGCAGGCAAGAACATCGACGGAAACACAGGGGACAAGTCAAGCAGTGCATCCCCGACGGATGCGGAGCATCTGTCAGATAACGACCTGCAGGCTGAAGTAGAACGCCGGGGCGAACAACAGTCAGAAGAAATGTATGAGGAAGTCATGCAGATGGCAGAGACCTATGCAATTGATGACCAGATTATCCTTGATTTTAACGATCAGTATGTGGAGCTGGATCTGAATGGTTCGATTCTGTTTGATTCCGGTAATGCGGAGATCAAAGATAATTCCAAGCTGTTTTTGCAGAAGATTGCACAAATCCTTGTCAAGTACAAATACAATGTAATCGAGATTGAGGGACACACGGATAATATCCCAATCTCAAATTCAAAGTATGAAGATAATCGCTCACTTTCCTCAGAACGTGCGCGCAGTGTTTATGAATATGTTGTGTCGCAGGAGCATTTCATAGACAGCAACATCAAGATTGCCGGCTATGGAGACAGCCGTCCGGTTGCGTCAAACGAGACAGAAGAGGGAAGAGCGAAGAATCGTAGAGTTGCGATTAAAATCTACAACAAGCAGAATTCAAATAATTAAGGAGTCAGAAACATGAAGAAAAATCTTATAACCGTTGTTATATTAGCAATTAGTATTATAAACCTTGTGTTTAATATTTTGCTTGTGTTTGTGTTTATGCCTTCCACATCGAAGACAAACAAACTGATTACCGATATTGCAGAGGTTCTTGATATTGAGATCGCTTCGCAGACAAAGGACGACAGTACATTTGATGTTAGCAATCTGGCACATTACCAGTTGGAACAGGGAAATCCAATCAACCTGAAAAATGATGGTTCGGGTGACCTGCATGTTGTACAGTATGGTTTGACAATCAATATGGACAAGACAGCCAGTGATTACTCCAAGGTATCTGCCAACATCGAAGCATCTACCGCGATGATCTACGATATGGCGAGAAACATCATTGGAAGCTATACATATACCGAAGTGATTGACGGAGAGACAACCACGAACAAGATCAAAGAGGAATTGTTGAAACAGCTCAAGGAAACATTTAATACTGAATGTATTTATTCTGTAAGCTTTTACAATTGGGTTGCACAGTAGATTATTGCCAGCAGGAGGTGAGAAAACGTGGCTGACGTACTCTCACAAAACGAAATAGATGCGCTCTTGAAGCAATTATCCACTGGAGAGCTTGATGCGGACGACTTTACAGAGACTAAAAGTGTAAAAGTCAAGGAGTACGATTTTTCAAGACCAGCCAAGTTTTCAAAAGAGCATCTGCGTACATTAGAGATTATATTTGAACATTACGGAAGATTATTGAGTAGTAACCTGCCAGCGTATCTGCGGAAGAATGTGCAGGTTGAGGTAATGAACTCAGAGGCAGTTACATATTCAGAATTTTCCAACGCCTTATCCAATCCGGTATTGCTTGGTGTTGTCAATATGGCACCGTTATCGGGCAATATCATTATCGAGATTGCGACCAATCTTGGATACGCGATTATCGACCGTCTGCTTGGCGGAGTTGGAGAACCGTTAGAGAAGAAAAGAGAATTTTCTGAGATTGAGCTTTCCATCTTGGAAAAAATATTTACCATATTGATCGATCTGTTGCGGGAACCGTGGACAAATGTTGTAGAGATTCATCCATATCTGGAACGAATCGAGACGAATCCGCAGTTTGCACAGATCATTTCGCCGACAGAGATGATTGCGATTGTAACGGTCAACATCAATATCGGCGGAGTTGAGGGTTTGATGAATATCTGTCTGCCATATCTGACACTCGAAGATGTGATGGACAAGCTGAATACCAAATACTGGTTTTCAACGATGCAGGATCGAGACGAGACGAGTTATGCTGATGTTATCGAGACTGCAATCAACCGGGCACTGATCCCGGTATCCGCAGAGCTGGGAAAAAGCTCACTCACCGTTATGGATTTCATTAATCTGCAGGTGGGAGATGTGATCAAGCTGAATCGAAAGATTGAAGACGAGCTTGATATTTATGTGGGCAATATAGTAAAATTTAAAGCGTTGCCCGGATCGTTTAACGATGATTACGCAGTGAAAGTAACTGAAATTATAAGAGAGGAGGAATAACAGAACATGGACGGAATGTTATCTCAGGAAGAGATTAACGCATTGCTTGGGAATATGAATACAGGTTCTTCCTCTACCCAGACAAGTAACGATGCCATACTTTCCGATGAGGAAAAAGATGCGATCGGAGAAATCTCCAATATTTGTATGGGTACGGCGGCAACAACGCTGTACTCACTGGTAAACCAGAAGGTTGTGATCACAACACCGGTTGTTGAGATTACGAACTGGGATAAGCTTACAGCAGAGTACGCAAAACCGTGTGTATTTATCAATATCCTGTATAAAGATGGTATTGATGGAAATAATGTACTGATTTTAAAAGAAGATGATGTAAAGGTCATTACAGATCTGATGATGGGGGGCGATGGATTAAATCCTGCACCAGAGCTGACAGAGCTGCATTTCTCAGCCATCTGTGAGGCGATGAACCAGATGATGGGAAGTTCCGCAACTTCATTATCTTCGATGCTGAATTGTAAGATTGATATCAGCCCACCGGAAGCAGAGCTGGTGGATATGGCTGGCAATATCGATGTTGCAAAGGCCAGTGACTTTTTAGATAAGGATTTTGTGCGTGTCACGTTCCGGATGACGATCGGAGATCTCGTAGACAGCACGATTATGCAGTTATACCCGATTCAGTTCGCAAGAGATCTTTATAAGAAATTTAGCGGGGAATCGGAAGAAAAGGAGGAAACACCACCGCCGGCTCCACAACCGGAACCACAGCCACAACCGGTTCCACAGCCGCAGCCGCAACCTGCGACGGGAATGCCGATGGGGCAGCCGATGATGGGACAATCTATGATGCCACAGATGATGCAGCCGGATGTCAATGTACAGAATGTACAGTTCCAGGCATTTAACCCGGTTATGAATCCTGCGTTGCAGCAGGAAAATATTGACTTGATTATGGATGTTCCTTTGGAAGTGTCGGTCGTTTTGGGACGGACGAGAAAATCCATCAAGGAGATTCTGGAGTTTGCACCGGGAACGATCATTGAGTTGGATAAGCTTGCCGGTGAACCGATCGATGTGATGGTAAACCAGAAGCTGGTTGCAAAGGGAGAAGTTGTTGTAATCGAAGAAAGTTTTGGTATCAGAATTACTGAAATAATAAAAGAAAAAATCTAAGTTTTAAGGAGTAATGATATGGCAAAGAGTATACTTATTTGTGATGATGCTGCATTTATGAGAATGATGATCAAGGACATTCTGGTAAAGAATGGATACAACATTGCTGGTGAAGCAGAAAACGGCGTAAAGGCTGTTGAGAAATATCAAGAGACAAAACCGGATTTGGTATTGATGGATATCACAATGCCAGAGATGGATGGTATTCAGGCATTGAAGAAGATTAAGGCAATCGATGCAAACGCAAGTGTTGTAATGTGTTCTGCAATGGGACAGCAGGCGATGGTTATTGAATCCATTCAGTCTGGTGCCAGAGATTTCATTGTAAAGCCATTCCAGCCGGATCGTGTCATTGAAGCAGTGAAAAAGGCAGTGGAATAGTATGTTTTTTGGCGCAATTCTTACGAGTGGTTTTTCTGCTGGCTGGAGTATTGTCAAACTGATATTGATCACGGTCTTAGTTTTGGTTTTAGCATTTTATTCTACGAGACTGATCGCGAAATATCAGAACAATGCATGGTCAGCGAAGAATAATATTCAGTTTATTGAATCTTATCGTGTCGGTGGCAACAAGATGGTTGCCATTGCAAAGATAGGAGAGAAATATTTTGCCTTGGGAATTGGGAAAGAAGAGATTCATGTGATCGCGGAATTAAAGAAAGACGATCTAAAGCTTCCAGATCAGATGGTGGATGCCACAGTCGAAAAGACACCGAAGATGAGCTTCAAAGAAGTTCTGGCGAACATGAAGGGAAACGCAAAAGACGATAACGAAAAGTAGGTATAGAAATGAAATTCAGTAAATTACGAAAATTTTTAGTGCTATTTCTTATACCGCTTGCGTTTGTTGTTATTTTTTCCGGTACAGGTGCTGTTCATGCAACGACTGTGACACCGGATACCGGAGCAGAAGAGGGACAGGTCGACAGTGTGACATCGGATAATAACGATGCGACGACACTTGGTTTATCTTTGAGTACGAACTCAGATGAGACGTCTCTTTCCGGTACACTTCAGATTTTATTGATCATAACAGTAATTTCGTTAGCTCCATCAATTCTGGTTATGGTGACCTCATTTACACGAATCATTATCGTGTTACATTTTGTGCGGACGGCAATCGGTACGCAGAGTTCACCACCTAATAACGTTTTGATAGGGCTCTCGTTATTTTTAACCCTTTTTATTATGAGCCCGGTAATTGCTCAGATAAAGACGGAAGCGTATGATCCGCTGGTAGCTGAAGAGATAACGCAGCAGGAGGCATTGGAACGAGGAATACAGCCGTTGCGGGAGTTTATGCTGAAACAGACACGGCAGGATGATCTGCGTTTGTTTATGGATATCGCAAAGATAGAGCCGGTAGAAAGTGTAGATGAGCTTTCCATCACGATTATTATTCCTGCATTTATCATCAGTGAATTGCGGGCAGCGTTTATCATAGGATTTTTGATTTATGTTCCGTTTATCGTGATTGATATGGTAGTATCTTCTGTGCTTATGTCTATGGGTATGATGATGCTGCCGCCGACGACAATCTCCATGCCGTTCAAGATTCTGCTGTTTATTCTTGCAGATGGATGGAATCTGGTTATCGGACAACTTGTAAATTCGTTTAATTTTTGACAGTAGAGTAACGAGGTGATTGTATGAGTACAGGCGATGTCGTAGCTATCACGGTGGAGGCTGTGTGGCTTGTAATCAAATGTAGTGCGCCGATGTTAATTACATCTTTGGTAATTGGTTTGATCATCAGTATCTTCCAGACAGTGACTTCTATTCAGGAGCAGACGCTGACGTTTGTACCGAAGATGATCTGTGTATTTTTGTCACTCATCATCTGTGGAGACTGGATCTTGAATAACATCCTGTCCTTTATACAGGATTTGTATAGTCGGTTTGGAGAGTTTGTGGGGTAATAAACGATGTCCTTTACGATATCGACGCTGACACTGGAAGCATTTCTGCTAGTGCTTGTCCGTGTCGCTTGTTTTACATCAATTGCACCTATTTTTGGACATAATTCTCTGAATGCGAGAATGAAGATATCCATTGCGTTTTTTGTATCCCTGATCCTGTATCAGGTAGTCGATGTATCCCTACCGGAATATACAAACGTACTTGGGTATACGACGCTTGTGTTAGAAGAAGCACTGGTTGGTCTGTTGCTTGGATTTGTAGCGGGACTTTCGATGAAAGCACTGGCAATCGCAGGAGAATTTATCGACCGGGAAATCGGATTTTCGATGGCAACGACCTTTGATCCGAATCAGGGTATGGTGACGATCACAGGTGAATTATACGATAAGATTGTGTGTCTGGTTATCATGATATCCAATCTGCATTATTATATATTGTCTGCGGCAGCACAGTCGTTTGAACTGGTGCCGGTCGGAAGAATCGTGCTAAGCCCGGATGTGATCTACACATCCCTGATTCAGTTTATCGTGCAGATGTTTATGATTGGATTCCGTATCGCGATGCCAGTATTTTTGGGCGCGACCATGTTGAATGTCATTTTGGGGGTGCTTGCAAAGAGTTCTCCGCAGATGAACATGTTCGCGATTGGTATGCAGTTGAAAGTATTTGTTGGTTTATTTTTGCTTGCTGTTTGTATTATGTTCGTTCCGAACATTGCAAATTATATTATGGAACGTATGCGTGATATGATCCAGACGATATTAGGAGGGTTGTGACGTGTTTTCTCTGGAAGAAAAACGGACACCGCTTTTGCTTGCCTATGATCTGCAGTTGTTTGCAAACGATGAGGGCGGGGAGAAGACGGAAGAACCAACCGCAAAGAAAATCGAAGATTCCCGAAAAGAAGGTCAGGTGGCAAAGAGCAAAGAACTCACATCTGCGGCTATGCTTCTGGCATTTTTTTTGTGCTTGCGGATATTTATGTCGTTTATCGGAGAACGTCTCGTCAATGTATTTCCTTATTTTTGGCGTGATATCGCAAATGAAACAGGAGATGGATTTACGCATGTGCGTGCATGGCAGATCGTGCTTGATACGGTACAGTATATTGCGATTACGATTGCACCGTTTGTTATATTTGCATTTGTGATTGCGTTTTTATCACAGCGAATCCAGATCACGTGGAAGGTGACATCAAAACCGATGGAACCGAAACTTAACAAGCTGAGTCCAATCAGCGGATTTAAGCGTATGTTTTCCAAACAGTCACTGTTCGAGCTGGTGCTGTCAATCTTTAAAATCGTTGTTTTTTCGGCAGTGGCATATTCGGTTGTCAAGGATAATGTCGGAATTTTTGTGACGGCGTATGATCTGACGATACAGGATTGTCTTGGAATCCTGTTTGACATGGTGATGGAGCTTGGCATCAAGATATCGGTGACATATCTGGCACTTGCGCTTGGAGACTGGGTGTTCCAGAAATGGAAACATAAAAAAGACCTGCGTATGACAAAGCAGGAAGTCAAAGATGAGTATAAGAATCAGGAAGGAGATCCAAAGGTCAAGTCACAGCAGCGACAGCGGATGCAGCAGGCGGCACGGCGGAGAATGATGCAGAGCGTGCCGGAGGCGGATGTTGTTACGAACCCGACGCATTTTGCCGTTGCCTTAAAATACGATAATACGGTCAGCATGGCTCCGGTTGTCGTAGCCAAGGGTGCCGATTATCTGGCATTTAAGATCAAAGATCTCGCAAAAGAAAATGACATCGAGATTGTCGAAGATAAGCCGCTCGCGCGGATGTTATATGCAAATGTTGAGGTTGGAAATGAGATTCCACCAGAATTGTATCAGGCGGTCGCAGAAGTGCTTGCCTATGTATATAAATTAAAGAATAAAGTAAGTTAGCAAATGGATGAAAATAAGATCACACAGGAAAGGATGGTGATGGTATGAAGAAAAATGATATATTTTTAGGAATCTATCTGCTTGCAGCAGTTGTATTTCTGATTATCCCGATTCCGAGTACCATGCTGGACTGGCTGATCTTATTCAATATCTCCATGTCACTGATCATTGTATTTAACTGTCTGTTTACGAGCGAGACACTGAATATGTCTGGATTTCCGACACTGTTGCTTTTTACGACAGTGTTCCGTATATCCTTAAATGTATCTTCCACACGATTGATCTTGTCGACCGGTAATCCAGGTAAAGTCGTTCAGGTGTTTGGTTCGTTTGTTGGTGGAGGAAACCTCGTCATTGGTGCAATCGTCTTTATCGTGTTGATCATCGTCCAGATGATGGTAATCAACAAAGGTTCCGAGCGAGTATCTGAGGTAACGGCACGATTCACATTGGATGCAATGCCGGGAAAACAGATGGCGATTGATGCGGATCTTTCATCCGGAGCCATTGATGACAAAGAGGCAATCCGCAGGAGAGATAAGATCCAGCAGGAATCCGCATTCTTCGGAGCCATGGATGGTGCGTCCAAGTACGTTAAAGGAGATGCAACCGCAGGTCTGATTATTACTCTGATCAATATCGTGGGTGGTCTGATTATGGGCATGACACAGCAGGGACTTAGCTTTTCCGATGCGATCAGTAAGTACACAATTCTTACGATTGGTGATGGTCTGGTATCCCAGATACCGTCGATGATGATCTCGCTTTCGACAGGTATTCTCGTTACAAAGGCATCGAAGGAGGAGAATATTGGAGATATCCTGATCGGACAGTTATTCAGTATTCCAAAGGTATTGTTGCTCGTTGGTATCACAATGCTTCTGTTCGGTATATTCACACCACTGAATTTCTTCTTCTGCGCGGTCTATGGCGTACTGTTTATCGTGCTTTCCTTCTCCGTCAAGGGCAAGGAAGAGGCACAGGCAATCAAGGAGGAAGTCGAAGAAGAGGAAGTCCAGGCAGAAGAGGTTCGAAGGCACGAAAATGTCAATTCTCTGCTGCAGGTAGATCCTATTGAACTCGAATTTGGATATGGTATAATACCGTTAGCAGATGTCAATCAGGGCGGTGATCTGCTTGACCGTGTCGTTATGATACGACGACAGATCGCACTGGAGCTTGGCGCTGTTGTGCCAATCATCCGTCTGCGTGATAATATCCAGCTTAATCCAAACCAGTATATTATTAAAATCAAGGGAATTCAGGTCAGTGAGGGTGAGATCTTATTTGACCATTATATGGCGATGAATCCAGGGTACGTCGAGGATGAGATTGTTGGTATTCCGACATTAGAGCCGGCATTCCATCTGGAGGCAATGTGGATTACGGAATCCCAGCGGGAACGCGCAGAATCACTTGGCTATACCGTTGTTGATCCACCATCGATCATTGCAACACATCTGACAGAGGTTATCAAGCAGCACCTTGATGAGCTTCTGACGAGACAAGATGTACAGAACCTGATTGATAATATCAAGGACAACAATAAGACACTGGTAGATGAACTTGTACCGAAGCTGCTCAGTGTCGGTGATATCCAGAAGGTATTGCAGAATCTGCTTCGGGAAGGTATCTCCATCCGGGATCTTGTCACGATCTTCGAGACGCTCGCGGATTATGCGGCAACGAGCCGGGATACCGATATTCTGACCGAGTATGTCCGGCAGAGTTTAAAACGTGCGATCTCCAACAAATATTTTGGCGATGGAGAATCCGGCACCGTAGTGACGCTGGATCCACAGATCGAGCAGATGATCATGGGTTCTGTGAAGCAAACCGAACAGGGCGCATTTATCTCATTAGATCCGGCAGTAACGAAGAGCATCTTAAAGGCGACGGAGGACGAGGTCAAGAAGCTGGAGAGCAAGGGCGATGCACCGATTGTTGTTACATCACCGATTGTTCGTATGTATTTTAAGAAATTAACAAGTGACTACTTGAAAGACCTGATTGTTATCTCATATAATGAGATTGATTCGGAAGTGGAATTAAAATCCGTGGGAGTGATAACGATTCATGATAATTAAGAAGTATAAAGCACTAACTGAAAAAGAAGCAATCCTGCTCGCCAAGGAGGATCTGGGACCGGATGCGATCGTAATGAATGTGAAAAAAATCAAGCCGGGAGGAATCATGCGTCTCTTTAAAAAGTCGCGCGTGGAGCTGACGGCAGCGATCGATGATGATATGGAGGAACAGGCGGCGACTACATCTGTCAAATCGGATGAACAGACAATTGATCTCAGGCAGGAACGCCGGGGTGAGTCCGCCGAGGAACCGTTCCTGTTTGGCAAGGCGTTTGGAGAGAACAAGGATTCCTACAGCGAGGAAGCACAGAACGCGATTGAGGAGAAAATTAACAGTATCGCGAAGCTTCTCGAACAGCAGATGCAGACACAGAAGTCAGCGGAAGCCTCGATTAAGGAAGCCGCCAATCAGGCGATTTCTTCAGGTGAGGCGACTGTAAAGGCGGAAGAAAAGAAAACGGAACCAGAGCAGTCGGGCAATAAGGTTGTGGATCTTGTAATCAAACAGTTGATGGACAGCGAGGTTTCGGAGGCACATGCAAAGGAAATCATTGACGAGCTGACTGTGAAGGATGATAAACAGCCGATCGACAACATACTGGCAAACGTATACCAGAAGATCGTTCTGAAGCTCGGCGAAATCCAGCCGTTAACTGCCGGTGAGAAGAAACCGAAGGTTGTATTTTTTGTCGGAAATACCGGCGTTGGAAAGACAACCACGATGGCAAAGCTGGCGTCGCTCTGTACGCTGGATATGAAATTAAAATGTGCGATGTTTTCTATCGACACATATCGTATTGCAGCAATTGAGCAGTTAAAGACGTATGCAAATATTTTGTCTGCGCCAATGGAGGTTGTGTATACTCCGGAGGAGATGGCGCAGAGTGTAGAAAAGTTTAAAAACTATGATCTGATCTTAGTTGACACAGCCGGACGCTCCCATAAGAGCGAAGAGCAGAAGGAAGACTTAAAGCAGATCATTGATTCCGTGAAGGAGTACGAGACAGAAGTGTTCCTCGTTGTATCTGCCACGGTAAAATATGCGGATCTGCTTTCCATTGCCAACACGTATGGCGAACTGTTTGATTATAATCTTATTTTCACAAAACTGGATGAGACAAATGGTCTGGGAAGCATATTGAATCTGAAACTGGATACAGGAAAACCGCTTTCTTATGTGACATGGGGACAGAATGTGCCGGATGATATCGGCGTTCTGGATCCACAGATTATTGCTAAGAAATTGTTAGGAGGTGGAAAGTGATGGATCAGGCAACGAAATTACGGGAACGCGTGCAGACCAATCAGGAAATCTCCAATGCAAGGGTAATTGCAATTACAAGTGGAAAGGGCGGTGTCGGCAAGACGACATTGTCAGTCAATATTGCGCTGGAGCTTGCGCGGCGCGGCAAAAAAGTGGTTGTATTTGACGCGGACTTCGGATTGGCAAATGTCGAGGTCATGCTTGGAATCCGCCCACAATATAACTTATTGGATCTGATACATAATAATAAATCTATGACAGAGATCATTACGCAGGGACCGGAAGGAATTGGATTTATCTCCGCCGGTTCCGACGATTTCCAGAACATCCTTGTCATGTTCCATGTGAACACCGTGCTTTCTCATGCCGTTGGCACATGCGGTGATCTCTTCGATTGTCTCGCCTTTCATCGTCATGGCAGTTAAAAATGCGCTGATCTGGATCGGATCGGCTTTTCCTTCCATGATTTCATCCATGGCGCCCTCTGCCATCTCGTAGGTTAAGTTCTCTTTATTTACCAGTTTTACAATCGCTTCCCGAATCATATTCTGTTCCTCTCTTTCTTTGCTGTCCTGTGATCTATCTTGTAATTTTTAAGAAGTTTTCTACCATCTGTCTGCCCTGCGGGGTCAGAATGGATTCCGGATGAAACTGGACTCCGTAGATCTTTTTCTCACTGTCCTCGACTGCCATGACCTCGCCGTCTGCAGTTCTTGCCGTTACCTTTAAGGTTTCCGGCAGTGTCGCTTCATCAGCTGCGAGGGAATGGTATCTTGCAACCGGAACGGTTTCCGGCAGCCCCTGGAATAATTCCGAGGTAAGATCCAGCGTTGTCTCGGACTGTTTGCCGTGCATCAGCTGTTTCGCATAGG
>ERZ791716.678-NODE-678-length-18830-cov-2.239361_pt1 | contig 18830 bp, 12 predicted proteins | sample MGYA00510049_ERZ791716 | MGnify/ENA primary metagenome ERZ791716 (study PRJEB30046, sample SAMN00715135) | human gut metagenome | study: EMG produced TPA metagenomics assembly of the A metagenome-wide association study of gut microbiota in type 2... | reverse complement strand
TATTAACTGGTATAAAAACTTAAATACTGGTTAATATTTTTTTGAAAAAACAATAAAAAACAAAACAAAACTTTAAATAACCAAAATCCTCTTGAAAAAAAGCCTAAAACATAGTAAAATAGATAAGTAAAAAATAAAAAGAGGTAACAAAAAATAATGTATTTAATAGTAGGATTAGGAAATCCAGAAAACGAATATGCACACACAAGACACAACATGGGCTTTGACACAATAAATCAAATAGCCAAAAACAACAACATTCAAATAACAAAAAATAAATTCAAAGGACTATGTGAAAGTACCATAATTCAAAACCAAAAAGTAATATTACTAAAACCACAAACATATATGAACTTAAGTGGAGAATCAGTAAAAGAAGTAGCCGAATTCTACAACTTAAAACCAGAAGAAATAATAGTAATATATGATGATATAGACATAGAAAAAGGCCACATAAAAATAAGAAAAAAAGGTGGAGCTGGGTCTCATAATGGAATGAAATCAGTTGTGGAAGAACTACAATCAACAGACTTTGCACGAATAAGAGTAGGAATAGGACAACCAGAATTTAAAAGTGATATGATAAATTATGTAATAGGAAAAGTATCACAAGAAGAACAAGAAATTTTACAACAAGGAGTCGAAAAAGCAGCAAAAGCAGTTGAGGAAATCTTAAAAAACGGAATAGATATAGCAATGAACAAATTTAATTAAAGAGAGGAAAATAGCATGATAGAAATATTAATAGACAAAAAGGAAAACGAAAAAGAAATAGCATTAGTAGAAAATGGAAACTTAATCGAATATTATATAGATGAAAATGAATCAACAATTGAACTAAAAGAAGATGACTTATTACTTGTTATAGGAATTGAAGAGGATGCTTTAAGTAAACAATCTTCACGTTATTTAAGAAAGCTTTTAAGAAGTCAAGGGCGTAAACTTTTGATTTCAACACAGATGATTGATCAAAAGATGTTAAACTATTTTCATGAAACATTACTTTTACCTATTGATCATTTAGAAATGAAAGAGAGAAGAATCATGTTTCATTGTTTGATAGATATGATGATGTCTCGTTACCATGAATGTGCTTAGGCACATTTTTTTTGTCCTGTCAAGAAAGTTTATGAAATATAAAAAGAAAAGAAATTTATTTATTTATGAGTAAATTAATGAATAGGAGGGGACTATGGAAGAAAAATTAACAATGAAACAATTATTAGCTATTTTAGCCGCAGGTTTGTTTTCTTTTTGTGGTGTTTTGATTGAAATAGCGACAAATATTACTTTTCCTACATTGATGAATGAGTTTCATATTTCAACATCACTTGTTCAATGGATGACAACAGGAAATTTATTGATGATGGGTATTATGATTCCTATTTCATCTTATTTAAAAAGAAGATTTCAGACAAAAAAATTATTTTTGATAGCAGGGTTCTTATTTTCAATAGGATTGATTGTTGATGTCTTTGCACAACAGTTTACTTTATTGCTTATAGGAAGATTTATACAAGGAGCGGGGGTAGGAATTGCACTTCCTATGATGTATAACATCATTTTAACCTTTTTTTATATTATAGCTACTATGCTACATTTTACTTTTTTTATTGTGAATTAATATAGTTGATGATACAATAAATTTAAAATAAAATGTGAAAATATTATGATTATTTTGTAAATTAAGGGAAGTTTTTACACTCTTTTTACAACAATTCACAAGGGTAATATTTTCAGGAGGTAAAAATAGTGGGTAACGAATTTGAAAATCGTGAGCAGCGGAGAAAAATGAAAAAATCACGTGCAAAGTCAGGAAAAGCCAAAGCTACAAGAGCAACAGCGGTAATGATGGCGGCTCTTATGGCAACATCGGGAATGTCACTTCCGACGGGGATTTTTGCATATGGAGCAGAAAATAACAAACTTCTTGCATTTGCGGGAGCAGAAGGCGGTGGAAGATATGCAACAGGTGGACGAGGATATGACGTTTATGTCGTAACAAATCTTGAAGATTACGGAAGAAATGATAAGCCTGTAGAGGGTTCATTAAGATATGGAATAGAGGAAGCAGCCAAGAATAACGGCGGTACAATGATTGTATTTAATGTGGGCGGTACAATTGCACTTAAACAGAGGCTTACATTTGCAGGCAGAAAGAACATAACACTTGCGGGACAGACAGCTCCTGGAGACGGAATTACACTGTCAGGTTATGACACGGATATAAGCAATTCGGAAAATCTTATCATAAGATACATGAGATTCAGACCGGGTGCTGCCAATGTACATACAGGCGGTGATTCTATGGATGCACTCTGGGGCAGGGACAATAAAACATTTATTATCGACCACTGTTCATTCAGTTGGAATACAGATGAGACGGTTTCAACTTACAGAGGTAAAGACGGTACGGTTCAGTGGTGTATTATTTCCGAGAGTCTTACTGTTTCCGGACACTCAAAGGGACGTCACGGATACGGCGGTATTTTCGGCGGCGATAATGTGTTATTCAGCAATAACCTTATGGCTAACCATACATCAAGAAATCCGCGAGTTGGCGGCGGCTGCATGGGTGACCCTACAAAGGACGGCGGAAGCACAGCAACATTGCAGATTAGCAACAATGTGCTTTATAACTGGGGATATAATACATGCTATGGCGGCGGATATGCGTATACCAATTACATAAATAATTATCTCAAAGCCGGAATCGGTACAAGAGAAACAGTATTTAACCAGCTCATAGATATGGGTGAGTCAACAAAACCGGGCGGTTTCTACGTAAATGGCAATTATATGGAAGGAAATGCAGCCGTAACAGCAGACAATTCCAAGGGGGAAAAGATGTCAGGTGCAACATCGGGAGCAAATAAGACAGAAGTTGCAAATAAGCCATATACAGCCGAAGGTTTTGCAAGTGCAACTGTAGTTGACGCAAAGGATTGTTATGAATCTGTGCTTAAAAAAGCGGGTGCAACATATCCTTACCGTGACGCAATCGATGCAAGGGTTGTTGCAGAGACACGAAATGACACAGGCAGATATATCAATACAGAAGATGAAGTTGGAGGTTATCCGGCACAGACAATTTCAAGAGCAGCGGATTTTGATACTGATATGGATGGTATTCCTGATACATGGGAGACGGCACATGGACTAAATCCTAATGATGCAGCAGATTCAAAGAAAATAAATCCGTCAACGGGATATGCTTATGTTGAGGAATATTTTAACGGTCTTGTTGAAAATGTTGAAAAATCGGATTATATTGCACCAAACCCTGATGTTGAAACAGATGTTGCGGAAAACACACAGTATAATGAGGGTGACACAGTAAAAGTAACTGCTACAGCTAAGGCAAATAACGGCGGAAATATCGCAAAAGTAGAATTTTATAATGGTGACAAGCTTGTCGGAACATCGACAGAGGCACCTTACACATGCGAATATAAAGGACTTACTGACGGAACATATAGCATTACTGTAAGAGCTTATGATAATGACGGAAACCAGACACAGTCATCTGTTAAAAAGATTCATGTCAACAGTACTGCCGGAAGCGGAGAATGGACAAGTAAAGACATCGGACGCCCGGAAGTAGCCGGAAGTGCAAGCCTTACGGACGGAGTTCTTACGGTAAAAGGTTCAGGAAAACTAGGCTCAAGTGAGGGAAGCGTATCAGGAAGCAAATATGCGAACGATGCAACAGATGATTTCCAGTATACATATATTAAAACAAACGGAGACTGCGAAATCGTTGCCAAAATGGATTCTTCAACACTTGTTGACAATCATGTATTTACAGGTGTAATGTTCAGGGAAACTCTTGACACTGGCTCTAAGACAGCCGCACTTGGTATGTCTATGGTTAAGATAAGCAATGAGACAACATGGTCAACATATCTTGCCAGCCGTGAGAAGACCAACGGAAAGATTACAAAGATTTCCGAGACAATAGATACACCTGCAGCAGCACAGAAAGCAGGAATTCCACTTGTAAGAGACCTGCATTATAAAACAGGTGCAACATTTAACGGAACATGGTTTAAGCTTGTAAGAATAGGAAATACATTTACAGGTTATGCATCAGATGACGGAAATACATGGATAACAGTCGGTTCAAAGACTATTGACATGGCAGATGAGATTTATGTGGGATTTGCGGTTGATGGAAATAAGGCAGCAAATAAAATAAACAATCTCAGCACGGCAAAGTTTTCTAATATTCAGATAAATAAAGAATTTACATATGTAAATTACGAGCTTACACATATTACAACAAAGGGTGAAGGTTATGCGGCATCAGGTCAGGATTTCACTGCAAAACTTGTGAGTGATGACGGATATAATCTTCCTGAGAGCATTAAGATAACGGCAGCAGGCAAAGAACTTGCACAGTCAGATTACACATATGACAAAGAAACAGGAAATGTTGTAATACCTGCCGAAAAAATACCTGCATCAGGCACTGTTGTAATTAATGCAGTAGCAGATAAAAAGGAAAATATAGAGTATACATTACAGACTTATGGTGACACAGCAAATCTTACTGTTAAGGAAGATGGCACATCAATGACAATAAGCCAGACAGCGGAATCAAGCAGTATGGTTTCAAAGAAAGGCAATGAGGGAAGCAATGTATCATATTTGTTATTCCCTTCATCAGATGGTGCATCTAAGATGACACTTAAATTGAAAGTGAACTCATTTAAAAATGGTAAGAGTTCAGGTGCGTATGTCGGAGCATTCCAAACAAAGGGAGATTATCTGTATAATTCAATCGGATTCAGGGGAACAGGTGATAATAATGCGGTTTCTCCGTATTGGATTAAAGTGAATTCGTCAGATTCGACAAAGGATGGAAATGCCGGAAACGGAGGTCCTAAGAATACTTTAAATGAAAATGCAACATATGAAGTTACAATAGAAAAACGAAGCGGCGTATACTATGCTTCTTATAAAGAAGAAGGCGGCAGTACGGTATATGAAAAGACATTTAAGTCATCAGAGGCGTATCTTACAACCGATAAGGCAGCACAGTTTGGTATTGCGATTAACAGTGCTGATATTACAGTATCGGATATTATGCTTACGGACAGTGAAGGCAATACATTATACGACCAGAACAATGTTAATACGTTCAAACCAACTGTTGTCGGCTCTGATATGCTAAAAGTTACAGGTGTCGGTTCTGTTATGAAAGCAAATCAGAGTGCAAAAGAGGGTTATATTTCCAAAACAAAGGATACAGAGGGCCTTAACACAAGTTATCTTGTTTTACCTCAGGATGATTCGCTCACATCAATGTCTATGACTTTGAAAGTGACAAATTATTCAATAACAGGAGAGGCAGGTAAGACAGCAGGCGTATTTGTCGGAGCATTTAAGACAAGCGGAAGTTATGCGTTTGCATCACTCGGTTTCAGGGGATATGATTCAAGTGTCGGAACAGATGCACTTTCAGGTTACTGGATGAAATCAACTGGAAATGCCGGAAACGGTTCACCTAAGTATGAAGTTATTACTAATAATAAATATAATGTGACATTTACAAGAACAGCAAAAGGATACAAGGCAGAATTTGAAAGTCTTCAGAAACCGCTTCTTGTAGATGCGACAGGAAAAGAAACATACAAGGCTTCAAAGGAATTTAAGTGGGCTGACATGACTCTTACTGCAGATGATGCCGTCCAGTACGGACTTGCGATAGTCGGTGCCGATGTGGAAATTACGAACTGGGTTGCAAAAGACGCAAGCGGAAAGGTTTTGTATGACCAGAAAGATTTCTATAAAGACGCAGGAACAGCACCTACGGTTACGGGAGTTGAAACGCCTGTTGTATCAGATGACCGTTCATCTATAAGTGTATCATGGACAGGTGAGGGTGCACAGATTGACGGTAAATACCGTGTTGAAGTTTCAGAAAATGACGGTGCATATACAGAACTTGACACAACAGCAGATACAACATACACATATAAGCCTTCAAAATCAGGTTCGTATAAGTTCAGAATTACAGGTGTCTGTGGAGAAGCTGTTACTAATTCAATAGAATCACAAAGTGTTAAATATGTTCTTCCTATGCAGTCACCTACGATTGGTGCAAAATCGGGAGATGCTTCAAACACAATTACGTGGAAAGCAGTTACAGAAGCCGTAAGTTATAAGGTTTACCGTTCAGAGAGCAGAAATGATGGCTATACACAGATTGGAACAGCTACAGGTCTTTCATATACGGATACTACGGCAGAAAACGAAGTACCTTATTTCTACAAGGTTACGGCTGTTGGAGCAGATAATGAGAGTAATCCATCATCACCTGTTTCTATTATGGCAACAAAGGGCCATACGGGTGAGTATATGTTTGGCTCAAAGGCAGCAGCTATTAAAGTTGCCGAAAAGTCAAATGATACTGTTACGGAAGGAAACGCAAATATTAAGTTCTCATATAATGAGGCAGGAAATGTCAGCATTACTGTAAACGGCAGTGAACTTACATCAAAGAAAACAGCTGCAAACGAAAGCGTATCGGCTGAAATTCCGCTTGCAGACGGAAGAAATGAAGTAAAGGTTGTATTTACAAGCGAATCAGGCGTTAAGACATATAAGAACTTTAATTTTGTAAAACTTACTGATTATGACATTCTTGTTGATGCCAATGCAGCAGCAAAAGCATCTGCACAGGCTGATGACGGACAGACAAAACCTGTATATGCTACAATAGCTGAAGCGGTTGCGTCAGTACCTGCGGATAACAAAGAAAATGTTGTTATTTTTGTAAAGAATGGAAAGTACCATGAAAAGATAACTGTTACTACTCCGTATATTACTATAATTGGTGAAGACAGCGAGAAGACAGTGCTTGAATATAATGTTGCGGCAGGAACGGTAAATCCTGATACAGGAAAGACATACGGAACATCAGGAAGTGCTTCTCTTACTATTGAAAAAACAGCAAATAATGTAAGTCTTGAAAATATAACAGTTGCCAATACATTTGATTATCCGAATGAAACAATCGAGGGAAAAATGGCTGTTGCAATGCTTACAAGAGCAGACAAGCTTATATTTAATAATGTAAGGCTTACAGGATGGCAGGATACATTGCAGGCAGATGGCGGCAACCGTCAGTATTTCAGAAATTGTTATATTGAAGGAAATGTAGACTGGATATTCGGAAGTGCACAGGCTGTATTTGATGATTGTGATATAGTTGCAAACGGAGACGGTCATGTAACTGCAGCAAGTACGGAAAGTACACGTTCAACAGGATATGTATTTATTAATTCAAGGTTGTTAAAAAAGAATTCGTCTGTTGCCGACAATAAGGTGACACTTGGAAGACCATGGAGATCAAATGCCTGCGTTACATATGTAAACTGCTTTATGGACAGTCATATAAAAACAGCAGGATATACAGACATGGGTGATAATTCATACAAAGCAGCACAGTTCTATGAATATCAGTCATATGGTCCGGGATTTGCAGTAAATACAGACAGAAGACAGTTGAGCAAAGCACAGGGTGAAGCTCTTACGGTAAACGGAGTATTTGCAAGAGAATCAGGCGAGGGTGCGGCATTTGCCACAGCATGGGACGCACTTGCAACATATGCTGATTTGTCTAAGAATTATATAGCTGAAAATGTAGTTGAACAGGTAGATTTCAAAGATCTTGATGCGGCTATAAGCCGTGCGGAAGCACTCAGGGAAGCTGATTATAAAGATTTCAGAGCGGTTAAGGCTGCACTTTTAGCAGCAAAAGCACTTGACAGAGAAAATGCAACTCAGGCAGATGTAGATAAGCTTGCAGCAGATATCACCACAGCGATTGCAAATCTTGAGGCAGCAACTCCAGACCCAACACCAGGCCCAACGCCGACACCAGACCCAACGCCGACACCGGATCCAACGCCGACACCGGACCCAACGCCAACACCGGGAACAGGTGATTCAAACGGAAACGGCGGAAACAGCCAGGGAACAACAGGAGATAATAATAATGATAAATCTGATAATGAGCAGTCTAAGACAGAGCAGTCTAAGACGGAAGAATCTGTTGCAACAGGTGAAAGAGGCTTCTCATTATGGTATGCATTAAGTGCAGCTATAGCATCACTTGGTGCAGGCTTAGCACTTACAGGCAAAAAACGCAGAAAAGACGAAGAGTAATTAATAATTATACGAAAAAATTATTTGTGTAATCAGCTCTGATGAATAAAAACAATATGCTCCTTTTCGGGCAGGCAAGTGAGGCAACGAAATCACTTAATGCACGGAAAGGGGCATTTATGTTGTGATGAGCATAATTTTATAATTTCAAAAAAGTCTGAAAATAATACAATTTAAACACAATTAAAAAATAAAAGTGTGCAATGAGATGAAAAATAAAAAAATATGAAAAATATTTTAAAAAAGTGTTGACAAATGCACAAAGGGGTGTTACTATACAATTACAAAAAGGAAACAACATAAAACACAATACAAAGTGTCACAGTTGTTAAAAGGAGGTTGATTCCGTTGGAAACAAAAGAATCTAATCCTCAATATGAAAGTGGTAATGCATAGCAGTTCCCCGCAAGAAAGACCTTTACAACATATTGAATAATTAACATCATAATGATAGAGATGATGAACAAGTTAAAGGTTACATAAGCTGGCATTTCATATTGAACATTTACCACACAGTTAATACATAAGGTTTTCTTATTTGTGTAAAGAAACATATAAGAAAAGAATCTATGATTAATACAACTTGAAAGTTTATGATATTAAGCTGATATATTTCTTGAGATATACAAGATGTATATATGAAATATGAATCACATATAATACATAGATTGAGAGAAAATAGTAATCATACTTTTTGAAGATGTAAGGAATGTGAAGAATCCAAGCATACTGAAACTTAGTATTATCACCATTTACAAAGAGTAGTAACTTTCTAAGTATTTATTACGAGGCAGGGAATAAAAAAATTAAGCTGTTATATACAGCAAAAAAGTTACATTAAGTAACAAAAGTCGATTAGGTTGGAACATAATGAATTCAATCATTTATCGAAAAGGAGAAAAAATTGAATACAGAAGAACAGTGTTAGAAAGGCCGTTATGTAAGAATTTATATAGCGGTCTTTCTTTTTGTTTATTCTTTTTGTTTATCCGATATATGGAAAAAATTTGAGCATGTAAAATCGTGATGTTGAGTGTTTATGAATAAAATTTATTGCACCAGGGAATAATTAAAAAAATAATTATAATAAATGTGAGGGCAGAGAAATGATAGAATCCGATACAATAAAACTTTTACGTGAATGTGATGCAGGTATAAAAATGGGAATAGAATCTATAAATGAGGTGCTTAAATATGTGGATGACAGCAGGCTGCATGATGTATTGACAAAATGCAGAGATGACCATTTAGGGTTACAGGCACAAATACAGGAAATGCTGGATGAATTTCATGATAATGGAAAAGAGCCAAACTCTATTGCAAAAAGTATGTCATGGATAAAGACAAATACAAAACTTATGATGAACGAATCAGATTCAACGATTGCGGGGCTTATGACAGACGGTGGCAATATGGGAGTGAAGTCTCTCAATAAATATCTTAATGAGTATAAGGCGGCAGACGAAAAGACAAAGGATATAGCTAAAAAACTGATAAAACAGGAAGAAAGATTGGTATTTCAGGTTAAAGATTTTTTATAGGTACTATTAAAATATAAACATACTTACTAACAAAAAAATACAGAGAGAGTAAAATAGATTGTGTATTAAGTAATGTTTTCTAAAGTAGAGTAGAATACAGAAGGAAAGAACATGTTTAGGTTTGGTAGAATTATGGAATAAAAAATATGAAAGAAGAGAGCTTAATAAAAGATAAAAAAATAATACTTTAGAAAATTTATAATTATTTTTATCCCCCATTGGTCAATAAGTGGCTGGTGGGGAATTTTTATTGTGGAAAATAATTATATACTATACAACACAAAAAATATATAATGTATTAAATAAACTATCAGACAAAAGAGTTGCACCTGTAATTACAATGGTGCTATACTTTGGAATAGATAAAGAAACAGTGGAAGTGGCATTGACATGCTTATAAATTATTGTTTGTATATGAATATGTAATATAAAAGGAAATTACAAATGTCATTATTTAAAAAAGATATATCAAAGAAAGAGCTTGAAAAAGCATTTAATGAGATTCAGATGAATCTGGAAAATAATTATAAAGATTTGGCGATAAAAGCATATAAAGACGCTGATTTAATGCTGAATAATTACCATAAAGAATCAAAGATTGATGAGAAAACATATACCAAATTCAAAGCAAGACTTGATATTTTTGCCAAGAGAATGGAAGGTTACAGTCATCGTCTTAATGTTAAGTATTAGAAGGCGGATAAAATGAAGATATATGTGGAAAAGATATGTAAATTTGTTAAAACAGATACAGTGCTTGTTGTATCAATTGTATTAGCAGTGATTTCAATGCTTGCAGTTAAACCTGACAAACAGTATTTAACATATATAGATTTCAGGACACTTGCAATACTTTTTTGTCTTATGACGATAGTGGCGGTATTCAGACAGGAGGGGATTTTTGATTTTATTGCAGATAAAGTATTAAACAAAGTAAAAAATACATCTTCGATTGTACTGACATTGGTTCTGTTGTGCTTTTTTATGTCTATGATTATTACGAATGATGTTGCACTTATTACTTTTGTTCCGTTAGCGATTATAATACTTAATAAAACAGAGGAATGTGTGCGTGAAAAATGGATTCTTAATTGTGTAGCAATGCAGACGGTAGCGGCAAATCTTGGAAGTATGCTAACGCCAATAGGCAATCCTCAGAATCTTTTTTTATATGGTAAACTTAATAGTGAATCATCTAATACAGGTGTATTGGGTTTTGTGGAATTAATGCTGCCATATTGTGTTGTTTCGCTGATTCTGCTTATTGTATGGGTAGCAGCTTTAAAAATTATATTGGAAAAAAGAAGTGACGACAGAAATGTAAAAAATCAGTCTGATACGGGAAATATAAGAAAAGTATATGGTAAAACATTGAAAAATGTTAATAAGGCATATTTAATAAATTATTCAGCTTTATTTTTGATAAGTATTCTTGCTGTTGCACATAAGGTACATTATATAATTCCGCTTATACTTGTATTATTGTATTCAGTTATAAGAAATAGAAAAGTATTAACGAAAGTTGATTATTCTTTACTGGCTACATTTGTTGCATTGTTTATATTTATAGGAAATGTGGGAAGAATTCCGTTTTTCAGTCATGCACTTATGAGAATTATAGGCGGTAGGGAAACTATTACTGCTATAATTGCAAGTCAGGTTATAAGTAATGTTCCGGCTGCTATTTTACTTGCTGGTTTTACAGATAATATTTCCGCATTAATTGTAGGTACAAATATTGGAGGACTGGGAACATTAATTGCATCTATGGCAAGTCTTATCAGTTTTAAATATATATCAAGAGATAAACCTGATTTGAAAAAGAAATATTTTGTTGCATTTACTATATCGAATATTGTATTTTTGGTAATTCTCATTGTATTATATTATTTGAGTTTATAAATTTAATATAAGGATGAATGGTTCTTGACAGATGGGGACATGGTGGAGAGATTCATCCTTTATGTATTAAGAAGCGTATGAAACCACAGACTTAAATAAAAGAGTAAACAAAAACAAAAGGTTACACATATTTTTCCGGAGAGAAATATGCGTAACCTTTTTAGATTAAGATAAAATTGGCTGCTTGTTAAGTTACAGAATAATCATAACCTGTTACAGCCAATGCATCAATGTTGGAACCGTTATTAACATGAACGCCTATTGTACATGAGGAAGCTTCGGATGCATTGAATGTTATTGTTGCAGAACTTCCGGAAACACGGCTGTTAGCTGATACACCATCAACTTCTACCTGATCAATAGTATTATTAAAATTGATTGTAAGAGAAACTGTTCCATTGATTCCTGACCACGAAACAGAGATAAGCCCTTTTCCACCGCCATTCTATCTGTCCCAGACATTGAGAGAACTAACAGTCATATTTCCAGAACCGCTTGCGGCATAGATGCCTTCTGCTGATTCAGGTATAACAAAGGCAACAGGTCTTTCATAATTATTATTCATAAGACAAACCTCCTGTCATAAAAAGCAAATTAAAAGGATATAGTTGAATGTTACTCATTCTGTAATATATCATACATGAGAATTAAACAACTCTATACAAATATATTATATAGTTATAATGCACAAAAAATCAATAGTAAATTTATGACATTTTTTATTTAATATTTTATATCATTTCTTTGTAATCTTTTTTAATATTTCGTATTACAAAGAATGCAACGATGCAAGATAAAATAGTTGTAAGTATATTACTTAAACACATTACGATTCCGACACTTTCACTTCCGAGAGTTGTAAAGTTCTGTAATGCCCAAAGAATAGGGATTCTGAAAACAAAAACACGGCAGAAATTACAAAAAAGAGTGAGCTTTGTTTTTCCAAATCCAAATAAAAGTGCCATGACTGCTGCATTTATTCCGAGAGGAACACATCCGCCGAGTGAATCGTAACGGAAAACTTTAATAATCATATTCTGGAATTCCACATTATATCCATCCTGGCTGTTGGCAAAAAGGTATGTTATTGGACCGGCAAAAATATTTAATATGATATACATAATTAATCCAAGTGATGCTTCAATAATCACAAGTCTCCAGAATGTTCCAAGAGCACGTTTGATGTTTCCGGCACCACGGTTCTGGCTTATTATTGAAGCACCGCCATCCTGAAAACCATTTTGCATCTGGGTTGTAATTCCGTTGATGTTATTTGATATTCCAAGTGCACCGACAGTTACAGAACCATAGTTTTTACTCATAGAATTAATTACTGTTTTTCCCATTGCAAATGCAACTTTTTCCACAATGACAGGGAAAGAAAGATTAAGCATAGGATTAACAACGTTTTTCTTAAAGCGGATACTTTTAAAGCTGAATGTAAATGCATCGTTGCCTGAACATAAATTATGTATTGCCATTACAAAAAGAAATGCCTGTGAAATAACACTTGCAACGGCAATCATTGTAATATCGGCGTTGAGTCCATAGATAAAATATGCTGTGATTGAAAGCTTTAATATGATTACAAACATATTAAGGCGGAGGATTCTTTTAGAGTTGCCGCGTGAACGTTCAATGGCTATGTATACATTATTAAAGAAACTAAGTACTGTTGAAAAAAGTGTAATTATAAAATACTTTGTTCCTACATTAATAAAATCCTCGGGTGTTCCACATAAACGCAAAAGCACAGGAGTAAAAGGAAGTATACAAAGAACAACTGCTGAGCATATGCCACAGATTGTAATTAACGTACTTAACCGTTTTTTAACCATGTCATAATCACCGGCACCATATGCCTCACTGATTTTTAAGGAGCTTCCTACTGCAAGACCTGTACCAACGGCACTAATCATATTTTGGAGCTGTGAAAGATATGCAACTGCCGAAACAGCTATAGCACTTACATGTGATGCCATCATAGTGTCAAGAATGTTAAAAAGGTGGTTTATAAGCTGAAAAACGGACAGTGGTATACATACGTAAAATATTACTTTCCATAAATTACCATTTAATGCAAAATCCCTGAATTTTTTGTCTTTTTCAGATAATTCAGAACCGGATGAATTGATATTGTTTTCTGCAGCCATTAAAAAAGTCCTCCATTTAATTAGTAATCAGGTATTAGTTTAAAAAAATAATGCTGTAAATGCAACGATAAAAGTTACTTTTATTTAATAAAATACAGAAAAAAAGCATTACTTCAATTTATTATGATGGAAAATGCAACTGCAATATGGTAAAATAATTAACATTAATTACAGAAGTTAATAATAAATTAAAGATGAAAGAGAGGCAATACCACGTGTCTAAATTTACACAACAGGCTATTATTGATACTTTTTTGAAAATGCTTGCATGCAAATCTCTTGACAAGATAACTGTAAAAGAAATTGTGAATGAATGCGGAATTAATAGAAACACATTTTATTATTATTATAAAGATATATATGATTTGCTTGAAGATGTAGTAAGCACAGAAAGCAAGAAAATAATAGAAGAAGATGGAAACAGCAAGACATTTTATGATGAATGTATGAGAGCATTTGATGTAATGATGAAATATAAAAACGCATTGCTTCATATATATAATTCACGAAGCAGAAGTGTAATTGAAAAGTATTTAATGGCTGTTACACCTAATTTTATAAGGCGTTTTGTTACGCTTAATTCTGAAAATATTGAAATAAATGAAAAAAATATTATATTTATCTGTGATTTTTATAAGTATGCTGTAACTGGATGTACTATAGAATGGATTCGGAGTGGCATGCCTGAAGAACGGGAAGAATTTGTAAAGAAAATTGCAGATATATTTGAGGCGACTGTGTCCGATGCGGTTAAAGCATTTGAAATAAAAAAGAATTAAATATATTTGTTAAAAATTAGACATTTTCAGACAAGTGACTGAAAATCAGACATAATAATCTATCTGACTGTGTGAAGCTGTATTTCATAAATATATAATGCATTTAAGTTTAAGAATTTAAACGCAGGAGGAATATTTATGGGTACAATGACACATATAGCAGGAAGAGCTGCATTTTCAAAGGCTGTTGATATTGTTTTAAAGAATGCTGATAAGGACAGAGAGAAAGAAATTACAAAACTCGTTGACCTTATGGAAAAATATATGGGCTCAGAAAAGATAGATGTTGATTATAATAAAGTAAAAGAACTTATTTGTGATAAAGACAAAACTTTAAATAAATATATTAACAGACTTCTCGATGAAATTAATCCGCATGTCTTGAAGACAACGGCACTTAATCTTGGTTACGAAGCATTTTTCCATGGAACTAAGACTATAAGAAAGATGAGAGAAGTACATGACTGTAATGTGCCATGGCTTATTCTTATGGATCCTACAAGTGCATGTAATCTGCACTGTACAGGATGCTGGGCGGCAGAGTACGGCAATAAACTTAATCTTACATTCGATGAGATGGATAGTGTTATAACTCAGGGAAAAGAACTTGGTATATATCTTTATATGTTTACAGGTGGAGAACCGCTTGTGCGCAAGGAAGATATTATAAAATTGTGTAAAAAACATAGTGATTGTGCATTTCTTGCATATACAAACGGTACTCTTGTGGATGAAAAGCTGTGTGAGCAGATGGTTGAAGTCGGCAATTTCTATCTTGCAATAAGTCTTGAAGGCTTTGAAGCAGTTAATGATCTGAGACGCGGTAATGGTGTTTACGGAAAAGTAATGCATGCAATGGAGCTTTTAAAGCAGTATGGACTTATATTTGGTACATCAATATGTTATACATCAAAGAATATTGAAACAGTTACAAGTGATGAATTTGTTGATTTGATGGTCGAAAAAGGATGCCGTTATGCATTTTATTTCCATTATATGCCGGTTGGCAATGATGCAGCAGTTGAACTTCTGCCAACAATGCAGCAGCGTATATATATGAAAGACCGTGTAAGACAGATTCGTAATATGAAAGACGGAAAAGGAATATTTACAATGGATTTCCAGAATGATGGTGAATATGTTGGCGGATGTATTGCCGGTGGAAGAAATTATTTCCATATTAATGCAAATGGTGATGCAGAACCTTGTGTATTTATACATTATTCAGGTGCTAATATACGTACGCATTCATTGCTTGAAATATTGAAACAGCCATTATTTATGGCATATCGTGACAGACAGCCGTTTAATGAAAATCATCTCCGCCCATGCCCGATGCTTGAAAATCCGGAGATTTTGCAGCAGATGGTAAAAGAAACAGGTGCGAAGTCAACAGATTTGCAGTCTCCGGAGGATGTAACGCATCTATGCGGTAAATGTGAGGAATATGCAAGAAAATGGAAGCCTTGTGCAGAACGTCTCTGGGCAGAAGAAAAACATAAAAAACATTCTTACGAAAATTATAAAAAGAAATAATGTATGTGAAAATGCACAAAAATAGTTCTGAACATCTGTTGAATATATAAATATTGACTATTTTCATAGATATGATAAAATACAAAATAGAGTTTGATAAAACTCATATTATGTAAAAAGGGAGTAAATTTATGAAGAAGGGTATTTTATTTAGATGCAGGAAGACTGCGGCTGTAGTGATGGCGTTTGCAATGACGCTTTCATATCTGCCACAGCAGGGGATTTCTGCATATGCAAAAGACGGTGCTGTGGCATCACAGTCACAGTTAACTGTGAGCAGCAGAGAATGTAACGGATGGTACGAAAGTGCCTATGTGGAATGGCAGCCTGTAGACGGAGCAAAGTCTTACAACGTCTATATCAAAGGCGAAACAGAAGCAGATTCAGCTTACAAAAAGCTTGACGATGAGCTTATAAGACAGTATCCGGATTACTGGAGAGCTGATGCACCCGGTCTTAAAGCGGGAAAATATATGTTCAAGGTTGAAGCTGTTACTGACAGCACAACGGCATGCATGATAACACCTGCTGTTGAAGTAATGTCATATGACAGAAGCGGTTACGGATTTGTCAACGGAACATCATCAGGTGCATATAACGAGGACGGAACATTAAAAGACAACGCAGTTGTTTTATATATTACAGAGGATACAAAGGATACAGTGTCCCTTGATGTTGTGACAGGCTCAAAAGGGGCAGTTACTTCATGCACAGGACTTCAGGCAATACTTTACGGATTCAAGAAAGGCAAGGACAGCAGACCACTTGATGTAAGACTTGTCGGCAATATCACTGATTTAAAAAGCATGGATAAGGGTGATATTGTAATAGACGGATGCAAAAACGGTATCACATTTGAAGGTATCGGCGAGGATGCAACGGCAAACGGCTGGGGACTCCGCGTTAAAGGATCTTCAAATGTTGAAATCAGGAACCTTGCATACATGAACTGCGACAGTAACGAGGGTGATGACGTAGGCCTCCAGCAGGACAATGACCATGTATGGGTACATAACTGTGATTTCTTCTATGGACATGCAGGTTCAGACGCAGACCAGAAGAAGGGTGACGGAGCACTTGATACAAAGACATCAACATATGTCACACACTCATATAATCATTTCTATGATACAGGAAAGAGCAATCTTCAGGGAATGAAGAGTGAGACAACATCAAATTACATAACATACCACCACAACTGGTATGACCATGCAGATTCAAGATGCCCGAGAATCAGGACATGTACGGTGCATGTATACAACAACTATTATGATGGTAATTCAAAGTATGGAATCGGTGCAACAATGGGAAGTTCCGTATTTTCAGAAAATAATTATTACAGAAACTGCAAGTTCCCTATGCTTATGGCAGGACAGGGCTCAGACATAAAGTATGCCGAGTCTTCAGATGGAATCTTTTCAGGTGAAAACGGCGGCGTGATCAAAGCATACGGCAACCACATCGAGGGAGCAAAGGCGGCGGTCACATATCAGAAGGATGCAGCAGGATTTGATTTCTATGAGGCATCATCAAGAGACGAAGTTATTGACTGTTCTGCATTAAAGGGCGGTTCAAAGTACAGCAATTTCGATACGGCAGCTGATTTTTACAAAAACAGTGTACAGTCAGCAGAGGATGCGAAAGATACAGTCGTAAAATATGCAGGACGCATGAACGGCGGGGGTTTCAAGTGGACATTTGACAATTCAGTTGATGACGAATCATATGCGGTTAATGAACCATTAAAAGCAAAACTTATGTCATACAAGACAACACTTGTATCTGTAGGCGGCAGTGTTTCAGGCACAGACAGACCGGGCACAGGAGAGACACCTGGCACAGGAGAAAAACCGGGAACGGGAGAAGATAAGCCTGGCACAGGAGAAAAACCGGGAACGGGTGAAGACAAGCCGTCAACTGGTGAGACATCAGCTACAGCTGTACATAATTTCACAACAGATTACACAACATCAGACAGTTTCTTTACTATTTCAGGAAATCTTGCGGATAAGAAGGGAACAAATAAATATAACGGACTCAATCTTACAAAGTGCCTTAAAATTGAAAGTTCAACATCAGTCACATTTAAGGCAGCATCAAAAGGAAAGCTTGTGCTTGTAACAGAAGCGTCAAAAAGAATTAAGATTGATGGAAAAGATGTCAAGGCAGACGCAGACGGTGTTATTTCAATGGATGTTGAAGCAGGTGAACATAAGATAGCAAAGAAAGATTCAACAATTCTTTTCTATATTTCATTCACAGGCGACGGCAGCCAGACACCGGGAACAGGAGAAGACAAGCCGGGAACAGGCGAAACACCGGGAACAGGCGAAGATAAGCCGGGCACAGGAGAAAAACCGGGAACAGGAGAAGACAAACCGGGAACAGGCGGTGATACAGACAAAGGTGACAAACCCGGTGAAAGGGTTGACAATGAAGTGCGTGAACAGGCACCGGGCTTCAAGGATGGAGATATATATGTATCTGCAAAGGGAAACAGCGATGGTGACGGTTCATATGAGAAACCGATGGATTTCGTAACAGCCCTTAACACGGTAAAGCCGGGAAATACAATCTGGATGTTTTCTGCAACATACTATGTATATGACATGTATAAGGCACCTGTTATCATTTCAGAGGATAACAGCGGCACGGCAGATGCCTACAAGACAGTAAGCAGCATCAATGGAAAGCCTGTAACAATTAACTTTGACGGAATGGCAGCAGAAGGTTCCAACAGGGGA
>ERZ791716.676-NODE-676-length-18846-cov-3.061412_pt1 | contig 18846 bp, 11 predicted proteins | sample MGYA00510049_ERZ791716 | MGnify/ENA primary metagenome ERZ791716 (study PRJEB30046, sample SAMN00715135) | human gut metagenome | study: EMG produced TPA metagenomics assembly of the A metagenome-wide association study of gut microbiota in type 2... | reverse complement strand
CGTAAGTGTGTGCATTTTCGGCAAGGGGGTGTGCACTTTTTAATTATTCCTAAAATTAACAATAAGCCGCAGAAAGCCGACCTTTGACCTGTAATAAGCAAACCACTATACCGTCCCGGTTGCAATCTGCTCGAAAATATGATATAATAACCCCAGACATAAAATCCGCTGAAAGCGGATTTTGCCGTGCTTTGCACGGCTTGCGGAGCACCGCAAGTCTGAGAATATTTTTCCGTCAAATCCTTTTGTCTGTTGACAAAAGCACGGCGTTCCGCCGTGTCGGCTGGCGCCGATTTGATTTGTGGTATAATAACATATAATAATTCCGAATTTGCAGGTGAGAAGATGGACGCATACCGTATTGCAATTTGCGATGACGATGATATAATACGAGAAAATTTATGTTCTCTTTGTAGTGATATTTTAACTGATGACAGTGTTGAATATGAGCTTGAGCCTTTTTGTTCGGCTCAAGAGCTTGAAAAACGGCTTAACAGCGAAAACTGCCCCTTTGACCTGCTGATATTGGATATTCAGATGGACGGCATGACGGGTATGGAACTTGCCCGTTCTTTAAGAGAAAAAGGTAATCGGGTGTCGATCATTTTTGTGACAGCGTGTGAGGATTATCTTAGCGAAGGATACGGCGTTCAACCTATTCATTTTCTCTTAAAGCCTGTACGGCGGGAAGCACTGGCAAGTGCGATCTACACTGATCTGAAGCTGAATTACATACCGAAAACCGTTGTGGTTCACATCGGAAATAAACTGGTGCATTTATCTTTTTCGGACATACGATATGTCGAGAGCTATAATCACAGCATAGTAATCCACCAAAGTACAGGTAACAGCACCTATTATTTTTCGCTTTCGGATTTTGAAAAACAACTTCCTGCGGGGCAATTTGCCCGCTGTCATAACAGCTATCTTGTGAATTTGAATGGGGTGCGTGAGATCGGTAGAACGGAGCTTTCTCTGCAAAGCGGCGAAACGCTCCCGGTGGGAAGAGCCTATTACAAAGCCTTTCAAAGCGCATTTGTGCGATATATAAATCAATAACAAAGAGGTCACCGCTTATATTCGGCGGTGACCTCTTAATATTTATTTTTTAGGCAGCTTAAGTGCTGTCTGCACGGTGAAGATCCGATCCTCCGAAGTGAAAATATCCAGTATGCTGTGGTAACGCACGGCGACGGTGTTCATCAGCTTTAAGCCGAAGCCGTGGGTTTCGGCATCATTTTTGGTTGTGAGATAGTTGCCGTCTGCGTCTTGTCTACGCTTGCCGGAATATGAATTCTCACACTTGACGGCAAGAAAGCCGTTCTTTGTTTCAATTTGAAAGCGGACAGACCGTTTTCCGTCGGTAACCTCCGCGGCGGCTTCTAACGCATTATCAAGCATATTCATCAAAAGCTCGCATAAATCGCTTTCGGCAACAGTCAGCTGCGGCGGAACAGAAACGAGTACATCAAAGCTGATGTCGGATCGTGCCGCACGGTAAGCGGCGTCCTGCAAGATCGTATTGACTGTGAAATTTTCGGTAAACTGCGTTTGTGCCAAATGATCGTTTTGCTGTTTTATATCTCCAATCAGCTGTCCCAGCGTCTTATAATCGCCCTTCTGATACAGTGCGTCAAGGGCGATTATTTTATGCTTCATTTCATGGCGAATGGCGGCGCTGTCGGTCACCTTGCTTTCTATCGCATGATAGCTGTTCATGATAAGCTCGTTGCGCAGATGGAGCGTTTTGGCTTCCATCTGCTGTGAAATGATCGAACGTGTTACGGCATAGGCGGAGATGACCGCACATACGGCGACTGTCCAGACGGTGATCCAATACAGAAGTCCTGAATAATCATAAAGTTCCGTGACATCTGAGATCAGTCTGCCGATATATTTTGAAAGGCGGCTGTTTGTGAAAAACGATACCGTGTATGCGACAGCCAACGTAACAGCACTTACGGCAGCTGAAATTCCAAAATATTTCCAGAATTTACGTTGCCTGTTCATCACAAGATAGACTACCAAAAGTGCAAGCAGTAAAATGCCTATTTCCTGCCGATTAAGGAAATCGACCAATCCGTCATCAAGGAAATGATGTCCCATTCCTTTGGTGATCCATTGCATAGTAAGCCCCACAGAGGCAAGGAAAAGCGGTATCAGGCTCCAATCTGTTTTTTTGCGCACAATTCCCAAAAGAAACAGACCTGCAATCATTAGCGATATGAAAGCGGTCGCACCCGCCGGAATGCTGTAATAGTTTGCGTAGGCGTAGCTTTCGATTTCTTCCGCATCTACAGGAACAAAGCGAGGAAAAGGCGGGAAAACAATGCTTGTCGTGTCGGTCACCGTGCCGATAACGGTAAGCTTACATTCGGTATTAAGTGGCAGCGGAATAATCGCCTGGGCCTGCCCTGCCGCTCCCTCAGGCACAAGGGTCTCGGACTGCCACACCGCTTTTTCGTCTATGCTGACAGTCAGATCCATTCCTGCCGTTTCAAATACCAGATTACCGTATTTGCCGCTTGCAGGAATGACTGTTTCAAGCCGAAATCTGTCACCTATTTCGGGTGGTACGGAATAATCAAGCTCGGTGAGCGAATCGTCCTGTCCGATTTTGACGGCAGTTTGCCAGTCTATATATTGTATAGATGTATCAAGCTTAGTGAAATTCTGCAAAAACCATATCATTCCGATGCAAAGGATCGGAAACAGTGCTGTGCATATCCACCGTAAAGATTTTTGTATATTGCTCTCCATTATGACGAGAAACCTCCCGTTTGCAGTAAAATTTGTTGTGCCGATTGTCCGTATACTTATTTTACATTAAAATCCGTCGTTTGACAAGCGATATTTTGTCTGTGTAATTCTCTGCGACGTAAACGACAACAATACAGCGTAAACGACACGCCCGAAATCTCCGCATTATGATATAATATTTAATAAGAGCTATATGACTCAATTTTTTATTTTCTATTCTGCCGCTGTATGCGGTAAACCCGATTTTGAAGGAGTATGAACTATGAACAAGAAATTCATTTTTCGACGAGCGATAAGTGCGGTACTGGCTGTTGCGATGATAGCCGCAAGTCTGCCGTTTTCGTCATTTGCCGAGGACGGCTCTGACAGTCCGACCTTTTCATCTGATGCGGCAAATTCACTGATGAAAAACACCGTCCCCGCGGGGTACGACAAGACGACCAACCCCTACGGATACGATGTTGACCGCCCGTTTGCGATGGTGGAGCAAAACGAGCTTTTTTATTTGCAAACCACCGCATCATCGGTCAACGGAAAAATTGCCGATGTGGGAACGGCGGAAAGCCTGCTAAGCTTTATATCAAATAACAACACCGCATCGGACGGCTCTCTGCCGGACTTGAGCTTGTCTAGTAGTATTCAACAGCTTTCGTTTATACAGTCGGTAGCATTTGACCCTACAGGTTCTGGAAGAAAAGACTATGTTGTCTATGTCGGGGTTCACAGAACACGCAAACAAGTTTATGCCATTTTGTCCAATACCGTAACGGGTAAGCAGTGCGGCACCTATATTATTAATTTTCCCCTCGACTGGATCGCAGATTCCGACGGAGACTTTCAGGTCAACGGCTATGAGACAAACGCACTTCTTGATGTCGTCGCCGGCGACTTCGATAATGATGGCAAGGAAACCGTTATTGTCTATGTACCCGGCACAAAAAAGTCGGCAACACGGGTTACTACCGACCTTTACCAAGATATAAATAATGTCGGTAGTCTCCTCTGGGAATTGCGTTACGATGCTGACGGCAATAAGTTGACTAGTAATCACAATAATACAACCACAGGTGATGGCAGATCTTTGGGCTATGACCTGCTTCACGACCTCTATATTGAGACATACCAAAGCGGAAAATGGGTAAAAGGTGCAAGAAACGACAGCATCGGCGGCTCAAAACAAGATACATTGTATAACGCCATGCACAAGCTGAGCGTAAAAATGGTGGTCGGTGATTTCAACGGCGACAATATAGATGACCTTGCCGTGCTTTCGTATTTCCATGTAAACTGCATAACGAGCGACAACAAAAATGTATACCGCCCGCAGGTAAAAATTAAATACGGCGGCACTATGCCGAAGGAAGGCTCTTTTATCGATCAGAAAGCAGATGAATCTTTCTATGTCTGCCCCGAGGGCAAGCTCTCCGATGGAGAAGTACAGTCGTCAAGTAGTATGAACGCCTGCAATATAACGGCAGGTGACATCAACAATGACGGTTACGACGACCTTGTTGTTGCAGGTATTAAGGCTGAAATCGAAGGTTACGGTGAAACAGATGAAAGCTATCTTGCCTATACAACGCTTCTGAACAACAAAAACAATGGCTTTATTCAATCTGATTACAAAACCATGTCAACAAACGAGTGGACATATAAAAGCACCGATGGTGAAGACATTGTTTCTCCTTTAGCGGTGGAGGCGGTTGCTTATAACGGAGCCAGTGCCGCAGATTTTATCTTTATCAACGGCACGCTGTATACATACAACACCGCTACCGGCGAATTAAACACGGTTGCCTCCCAGGGCTATAAAATGAGCGGCTTTCAATTTGACGGTGCGCTCGGCGGGCACGAAGAATTCATCCGCTCGGTTGCTGTAGGTAATTTTGACGGCAACAATGCCGGCAGAGAGCAAATCGTATTTGTGACTTCCTGCCGGGACGGAGACGATACTTATTCTTTTAAAAAAGGTTTGATTTCCGCCACTTATAACGATACTGCCGCCGATTACGGCGCGGCTACCGGCTTTAAAACAACACTCTCCGATTGGGGTCCGAACAAAGCAGACGGCGGTTATAAGGGCGGCGGTGCACAGGTACTGCTGACTGCCTGCGACCGTGACCAGGACGGCGTTATCGCACGATATAAGGGCGTGAGCTACGCCTACAGCGACCCCGAGGTCAAGGCAGTTATGCAGGCGGCGCCCTACTTTGCGGCACTGGGCGATTCGGCAAATAACGAGACCGACTATACCATAACCGAAAGCTACGAGTTGGAGCAGTCCTCTTCAAAAAATGTTTCCTACAGCGTGGGTATGTCCTACAGCTACGGCGGACTGTTTGCGCCTTTTGAGTTAGAGATCTCTGCCGGCTATTCTCTTGAATGGAGCAAGAGCTTTTCCGAAGCACTTGAAACCGAATACGCCATGACCGTCAAGGCACAGGCATATAACACGGCACTGGTTGCAAGAACGCCGGTATTTGTCTACTGCTATGAGGTGCTGGACAAAAACGGCGCGTGGTCGGACGAGACGGCAATAAGCCTGTCTATCCCACAGCAGCCGGTGTATCAGCAGATGAGCATTGACGACTACAACAGCTTTGCTGAAGAATACAACTCCTATATGGAGAAAAAGGGCAATCGCGCCATCACCAAGGAGTCGGATAAGACCTCCAAAGATGAAGCCTGCTACTACCGTCTTGAAAAAATCAACGAAGCGGAAAACTGGCTGGACGGCAACGAGGGCAACCCTTATATGTACAATCAGCTGGGCTGGGGCGCATACAGTGCACTCGGCGCTCAGCAGCTCAGCCAGAACACTATCCGTCTGGGCTATGCGGGAGGTCTGAATGAGGTTTCCTATTCAAAGAGCAATATCAAATCGGTTTCTGAGGAGATTTCTCACGGATTTTACTTCAACTTCTCCATCAGCTTCGGCGTGTTCGGAGATGGCATACTGTTCTCGCACGATATAGGCTTTGAAACCAGTCTGAGCTATAGCAACGGTTCGGGCGTTTCGACCACGAAAACCTCCTCGCAGGGTTGCATCGGTGCGGTAAACGATATTGACGGTCCGACACTTGCCGAGGAAGGAATCCCCGCAAGCATTTACACGCAGTATACCTTTGACTGGACGCTGGGGCAGTGGTTCAGACACCTCTATGGTGAGGAAGGCAACAAGACTGTCTTTATCGGCTACAGCCTGTCAAATGTCAGCACACCCGCTCCTGCGGTAGATGATCTGGAGGCTGAACTGTTCGCAGATGATGCGGTTCGCCTTACCTGGTCTCAGCCCGACAAGACTCCGGGCTGGCCGGAGGTGGAGGGCTACTATGTGTACAGCGTGGAAAACGGCGAGTATACGAAAATTTCCGATCTGCTCTCCGCCGACACGACCTCCTATGACATTGAAAACATAAAAACCAACACCGACTTTAGCTTTGTTGTTACCTCCGTTTGCAAGATGGACGGCAAAGAAAAGGAGAGCGCATGGTCGAATATTGCCGAGGTCACCACGGCAAAGAGAGATTATAAGGTAAACTACTCGGTGGATAACAAAAATGCCGCCGACATCAAGGTGCGCCATCTCGGTAATGTTGAGATCAAGTCGGGAGATGAGATAAGCGAGAGCGAGATCATCAAGGTAAAGGTTACTCCGAAAAGCGGACAGTATGAGCTTGTGTCCCTGACCCTCGACAACGGCGGAGAATCAATGATATTCACGCCGGAAGCAGACGGAACTATTGAATGTGCCTTTACCCTGAACGGTGAAGCCAATATGCGTGTTTCCACCAAGCGAGCAATAAATTCCGCTCAGATCACATTTACCGATACCTACACGGCAGACGGCACGGTGATTGGTACGGTCAGCGCGGCGGTGGGCGATGTTCCTCTGAATGCCCCCGGCGGCACGGTTACCGATAATGTGACCTTTACCGCCGTACCCGGCAAGGGCTACGGACTGAAATCATGGAAAATTACCGACGCAAGTGGCACCACCGAAACTATAGACGCGGCAGGCTCTAACAGCTATACATTGGGGCTTGCTTCCGAAAAATACACAGTCGAGGCAGAATTCGTAAGTCTTTCTGAAATCGGCAGGCTTGTAAAGATCAATCTCCCGGCAGAGGGCGGTACGGTGGAAATCACCGATGCAAACGGCGACAGCGTTACTCTGAATGAGAATAACAGCGTGTATGTTCCTGTAAATTCCAAGCTGACCTTCACCGTCATGACGGACGCGGGCTGCAAGTTCCGCGCATGGACGGATGACGCCGAGGGACAAAGCGGCGAAAGCTTCACTATGACTATTACAAAGGACACTGAGATCGGTGCAGAATTTGATGTTCCTGTTCGTTTAAAGCTGACCTATTCTGCCGCAAGCGGTGAACAGACCGGTGCCGTGGTGACCAAGCAGGGCTATCAGTCAGGCGCAGGCATTCCCGTCGGCACGAAAATTACTCTTACTGCACAGGCAGCGGAAAATTACCGTGTGCAGAAGCTCGTCATTACCCGTGGCGGCAAGGTTGACACCGTAACGATCGACGACAAGCTGTACAGCCAGTATGATTATGAGCTTGTTGTGGACGCCGAAACCGACATTCAGGTGTATTTCACCGAAATTGAACAATACACGGTTACGGTGGATAACCCGAAGCACGCAGATATGACAATCAAAAACGGTGACAAAGATTTCGTAAGCGGCAAAACCGTCCGTTACGGCGATGAAATCATCGTAACGGTCAAGCCGAATGAAAACTACCGCCTTGCGGACGCGGCTTCGTGGATCGACAACGGCGACGGCAGCTATACCTATAAAACCGGCGCAATCAAGGCGGATACCAATATCTCGGTGAAAATCGAGGAGATACCGGAATATACGGTCACATTCCCCACAACTATTGATGGCTGTATCCTTTCGGTTAAAAACGATAAAGGAAAGATTTCAAGCGGTGACAAGCTTCGTGAGGGAACACGGCTTACAGCAACCGTGACACTTGACCCGACCTTTATTCTCAAGGGCTGGTACATCGGCGGCGAGCTGCTTTCCGAAACAAACAAAAACGAAATAACATTTACTGTAGACAGCGATATACTCCTTACTGTTATTGTGACAGATGTAAAGGGTGATACAGGCGACCAAGGCGACCAAGGCGACAAGGGTGATACTGGCGCTACAGGTGTAGGCGTTAAGTCGGTAACTATCGACGAGGACGGAAATCTTATTATCACACTGACCGATGACACCGTGCATAATGCAGGCAAGGTAACAGGAGATAAAGGTGAACAGGGCAATCAAGGCGATAAGGGTGACAAAGGCGACAAGGGAGATACAGGCATAGGCGTTAAGTCGGTAGCGATAGATGATGACGGAAACCTCATAATCACTCTGACTGACGACACTGTGCATAATGCAGGCAAGGTAAACGCAAGCAACGGTGAAAACGGTAGAAACGGTGCTGACGGAGTCGGCATTGAGAATGCTGTTGTTGACGAAAACGGCAACCTTATCATTACACTGTCAGACGGTACTGTACACAACCTCGGCAAAGTCACCAGAGAAAAAGGTGACGCAGGAAAGGACGGTCAAGACGGTTCAAACGGCAACGGAATACAATCGGCTGAAATTGATGCCGACGGCAATCTGATTATCACGTTTACCGATGGCGTTGTTACCAATCTCGGTAAAATCGTCGGCACTGACGGCAAGAACGGTACGGACGGAAAAGACGGTAAGGACGGCGTTGACGGAAAGAACGGTATCGGAATCAAGGGCTGCCGCATTGATGACAACGGCAACCTGATTCTGACACTGACTGACAATACGACGTTGGACGCGGGCAATATTTCCGCTATCAGCGACAACGTTAATGTTTCCAAGCCGCTTGCAACCGCGGCAGTATCCGTTGCAGGCACTTCTCTGCTCTGGAATGTCGTGAGCGTTGCAATCAGTATCATAAGAAAGAAAAAATTGGTCTGAGCGTAATTGAGGCTTCCGGTGAAGCAGCATATCGTGTACGATAAGAAAATATGAAGGAACACCGCCGCACAGAGAGTAGCTTCTCTATGCGGCGGTGTTTACTGTTTGATTTTATTGAGATGGCATTGATTTTTAGTAGAGCGATCGTTTTATTGCCTCACTTTAACCTTAGTACCATTGTAGAATTCAAAGGTTATCTCGCTGTTCCTGTGTACGATTGCTTTCTCTACCATCACAGTCCATAAGGTGTCGTTCCACTCGCTCAATACGGTCGGTTGTTTTTTCAGGGTTCGTATGTAAAGTGCCATCGCCTTATCTTTTTGACTGCGGAGAGTACGGAGGTTTTGCAGGCGTTCCAGTTCCGCTGCCGCTGTTTCGTACCGTTTAGTAAGTGCTTCATACTTTTTCAAGTACGCTTCCTGCGATTGTGCGGTGACTGCATTATCCTTAACTGCAGCCTTGACAAGTTCGGCAACAATCTGCGTTTCCTCAAACTGACGCTCAATATCAGCGTCAAGCGACTTGAAATCGGTCAGCTTTTTACGCATTATTTCGCAGTCCTCGATGATTTGCTTTCTATTTCCCATCATCTGGTTATAGGCTTTTATGAAGAGCTGCTGTACGGTTTCCGTATCCACAGTTGGCGTCAGACAGCGTTCACCGCCTTTGAATTTATTGTTGCACTGCCAAACGGTGCGACGGTAGCAATCTGTGGAATGCCAGACCTTTGAGCCAAAGAATCCGCCGCAGTCCTCACAGACTAGCTTTGCCGAGAAAATGCTCTTCCCGCTGTATGCGTTGCCGAGTGCTTTTCGTCTGGCAAATTCAGCTTGAACATGATCCCACTCGTCTGGTTCAATAATGGCGGGGTGGCTGCTCTCAACATAATACTGCGGCACCTCGCCTTCATTTTGCTTTGTTTTCTTTTGCAGAAAATCTACTGTAAAAGACTTTTGGAGAAGTGCGTCACACTTGTATTTTTCATTTGTCAGAATACTGGTAACTGTGGTTTTACTCCACTTTGCCTTACCGCTTGGTGACGGTATTTCCAAGTCCTCAAGATACCTGCAAATTCCTGCTTGGGTTTTGCCGTCAAGAAATAATCTGTAAATTAGCCTGACAACGGAGGCTTCTTCCTCGACAATGGCAGGGCGTCCGTCCTCGCCCTTTTTATAACCGAGGAAATGCTTATATGCCAAATGAATCTTGCCGTCAGCGAAACTCTTGCGCTGACCCCAAGTAATGTTTTCGGAAATACTGCGGCTTTCTTCCTGCGCCAGTGAGGACATAATGGTTATGAGCAGTTCGCCCTTGCCGTCGAAGGTGTAAATACCCTCCTTTTCAAAATAACACTCAACGCCGTTTTCTTTCAGCTTTCGGATAGTTACAAGGCTGTCAACCGTGTTTCGAGCAAATCTGCTGACCGACTTTGTAACAATAAGGTCGATTTTGCCTGCTAATGCATCGGAAATCATCTCCTTGAAGCCATCGCGATGCTTGGTATTTGTTCCGGAAATTCCTTCATCGGTATAGACCTTTTCAAATTCCCACTCCGGCTTTGACTGAATGTATCGAGTGTAGTAGTCCACCTGCGCTTCATAGCTTGTGAACTGCTCATCACTGTCAGTTGAAACTCGGGCATATCCGGCAACACGCCTTTTCTGCACGGATGCCTTTGGCAGATGTGTCAAAGGATTTACGGTTGCCGGTATCATCGTAACTTTAGGCATTATGATTGCTCCTTTCTAATGTTTTCTGACGGGCGGCTTCTTTCATCTCGTCCGTCCAACTTTGACTGCGTGAGCGGTCTTTCCAAATTCGTGTAATTTCAGAACCGTCATTGAAACAGAAAATCAGAGCATTATCATTGCAGACACGAATATGCTGAATTCGGTCGCAAAGCCACTCGTGCGTAAAATCATTCTGACCCAGGACATCAGCAGTGACTTGCTGTAGGGTAAACTCCGGTATCTGCTTAGACGCGCAGGCCGCTTTACCAAGTGAATTGAATGTTCCGCACACCCAGACAGCTCCTGCTTTTGTGACCTTGCGGCGATAGTTCTTTCCACAGTTGTTACACATCAAAAGACCGGTAAACGGGTATATTTTCTTTGGAGCAGGTTTCTTGATGAATTGAGCCGCTCGGCGTTCTTTTTCTTTCTGAACCGCCTGAAAGGTTTCCATGTCTATAATGGCTTCGTGTGCGTCCTCTGCGTGGTATTTTGGAAGTTCACCGGTATTGAACATCTTTCTTTTTGTAATGTGGTTTTCACTGAAGGTTTTCTGCAATAGCAGATTGCCTGTATATGTGTAGTTGCTAAGCACCATTGAAATGGCAGACTGATTCCATTTCCCGCCGAACCGTGACAGAATCCCCTCATCATTCAGCATTTTAGCAATTGAATTGTAGCCGCTGCCGGAAAGGTATTCATTATAAATATGGCGGACAATTTCAGCTTCCTTTGGAACAATAACATAATGATCATTTTCCATTCGATACCCCAGTAAAGTCCTATCCCATGGAATACCGGCTTCAAAATTACGTTTGACACGCCATTTCTGATTTTCGCTTGCTGAGCGGCTTTCTTCCTGCGCATAAGACGCAAGAATCGTCATCATCAATTCTCCGTCACCGCTCATAGTGTGAATATTCTGTTCCTCAAAATAAATATCCACCCCCAGTGCTTTGAACTCACGAACTGTCTGTAGCAAAGTGACTGTGTTTCGTGCAAAACGGGAGATGGATTTTGTAATCACCATATCGATTTTACTGGCACGGCATTCTGCTACCAAATTCTGAAAACCTGCTCTTGAATCCTTGGTGCCTGTCTTGGCTTCATCTGCATATACTCCTGCATAAAGCCATTCGCCGTGGCTTTGGATAAGGTCGCTGTAATAGCTGACCTGCGCTGACAGCGAGTGAAGCATAGCGTCTTTCCCACTGGAAACACGGGCATAAGCGGCAACTCTCTTTTTCCGCTCCAATTTTGGTGGTTTTGATACGATGGTTATTTTTTTTGACATTACGTCACCTCCTTGCAGTGTGACATATTACCTCTAAAACCATCATATATCAAGTCGATTCCGCAATATAAACTACACGAAGATATACCGTATTTTTCGGTCATAATTGTATCAATAGCGGTATAATCATCAGAGGTTAAAATCCCCATCGACAGCATTCGTTTTGCCTGGAGCACGGAAGCAAGGTAGCTTTCCAACCGATTTCTGTAATTGTCACTCATCAGAAATATGTCCCTTTCTGAAACGGTCTGTTATGTAGCAGGCATGAGAACAGTATTTTCTGTGATTGTTTCCATAAGCGGTGAAATTCCTTCCGCAACAGATGCAGATATATTCATAATTTGCTTTTCGATTGACGCAATCCCGGTGTTCGTTCCACCATATATTTCGACAGGCATCAGAGCAGAATTTTTTCGGTTTCTGCTTAGGAATGATTTTTATCAGCTTTCCACACTGTTTACAAGCCACGGCATTCTTTGATTTGTCACCCAGACCGTTGCGGCGGCAGAATGAGCGCACAGTATTGTCTGAAATGCCGAGGATTTTTCCTATTTTAATATATCCTGCTCCTTGCAGACGCATTGTTCGTATCTGATTCCTTTGCTGATTTGTCATAAAATTTTCCTCCAGTCTGAGATTACCTCAGTATCAACTGGAAGAAACTCAGCTTTCCGGTCCGCAAAAAATAATGCCCACCAAGGAAATCTATCCAAGGTGGGCATTGCTGCTGTATAGAATTAAGTTTTATCAGAGCATTTCGTTTACACGCTTCTGCACAGCAAAATAGTCATATCCTGCCGCAGTGAGTTTCTCCTTGCGTTCAGCGCCGTTGCCCCATTCGCCACGAATAACCTCGTTTGCAATCTCGTCAACGGTTTTCTTGTTGAGTATTTCGTTCACTCTTTTCTGAACCGCATTGTAGTCGTATCCGGCGGCGGTGAGCAGCCTTTCACGCTCAGCACCGTTATCCCACTTGCCGGCAAGAACCTCGTCAGCAAGCTGATCTATGGTTTTCTCGACAGGCTTTTTCTTGCCGTAATCGGTAAAGCAGATATCACCGTCAACATCGTATCCGCCTATTCTGTCTAGCCCCCACTGCCACATTGTCTGACAATAGTTGTACTTTGACGGACAGTCGGGGCTGTTAGTCCAGTGAGCAAGCCAGATGTCGTACCTGCCGACAATCTTGCTCTTGTCGTAATAGTTCTCCATAAAAGACGGATTTGCGTAAATTCCAGGCTTGAATCCCGCCTGACTTATCTTTTCACAGAAAGCAATAGCCATCTTTGTGCGTGTGTCCGTGTTCAAACCGCTAATCTGCTTTTTCTCTTCCATGTCGAAGAATACGGGATATGTCGGAGATAAGTTCTTGATTACCTCAATGCACTTTTCAGCCTCTGTCAGTGCCTGCTCAACGCTCATTGCATAGCTGTACCAGTAAAATCCGTAGTCAATGCTGTGTTTCTTGCAGTCCGCCACGAACTTATCCATAGTAACATCTTTCTTGGTGGAAAACCCCGCACGGATAATTGCGAACTTCACGCCCGCCTGTTTCAGCGCAGGAAAGCTAATGCCCTCCTGACAGTAGCTTAAATCAACACCTTTAATCCTCATCATCGTCCTCCTTTTCCGAACGCTTATGCAGCTGCTCCAGTACATCTTTCAGTTTCTTCGGAACAGGCAACCCCAGGTGAGTGGCGTTCTCAAGCAATGAAATACCCTCGTTCGACAGATAGAAGAATATCACAGCAGTGCGCAGTACAGAGCCTGCACCAATAACCCGAGTGTCAAGGATATGCCCGCCGCCGACCAGAGCAAAGATAAGCACCTTTCTGCATATTCCCTTGAAACCAACTGCGCTTGACAGCTTCTTGTCCGAAATAGCGCACATCACTCCGGTTATGTAGTCGATTACCACAAACGCAATAAGCGCATACAGCAGCCCGTCACTCCCGCCGAGAAACCACCCGAGCCACCCGCCGACAGCCGTAAAAACAAGCTGAATTGTGTTCCAGAATTCTCTCATAATTAACCCTCCTCGTCAACAATGTCGTAAGTTATTTTCATGACCTGCCCGTCCAGTTTGCGTACAGGTTCGGACAGGTTATTTATAGTGGTAAGGCACAGTTTGCAGATACCAAGCGCAAAGCCGAAAAAGTGCTGATTACTGCTTGAATACGGGTAGTACGGCAGGATATAAAGCGGCAGCGACAGCCCCTCTGTCTTGATGAAATTGCAGTAGGAATACAGATAGCTTATGCCGTATGTTGGCGCAGACATTCTCATTCTGTACCAACCGTAGCCGTCAGAACGCTTGATTATCTCAAGCGCAATAAGTCCATAGGAAATATTGCAGCTGTCGCAAAGCAGCAGCGGTGTGTTGGTTTTTTCATCAACATAAAAGCCCCAGAAACTGGCGGCGGTCATATTTGACAGACTGCCGTCACCGACATACTGAAGTATCTTTCCGGTGGATTTTCCGTCCTTTGTGAATATGCGCAGCTGCCCGAAGTTATTTGTTCCTGCCGCTTCTTTTCCGTCTATCAGCGGATATTTAGTAATGACGAAGTACTTATCGTCCCACTCAAACGCACTTAGCACATTGTCGTAATCACTATTAACACCGGTTCCGTAAAACCATCTGTAACTGCCCCCAACTCCCGAAGCATACACACAATTCAGACCCACACCGTAATTCTGCAAAGGAACATCGGTTTCAATTACCTTTTTTAAAACCTGCGCATAAGTGTTTAAGTCAAAAATGTAATGATGAATATGTCGGAGAGAGGTTGCAACAATGTGTATTTTGTCGCCGATTACATAAGGAAAAAAAGCAAGCCACTGAGGATTGCTTTCCCAGTTACTCTCCATCTTTTCGGTTTCTTCAGTAGGCAGGCTTTTCACATTATTTGTGTTGCAATCGTAATAATAGCTTCCATGATGATAGCTGTTATCGTACACCGAATTTGGAATACGCTCCGAAATAGGAAACAACTCAATTATTTTTTTCCAACCGACTATTCCGCAGAACGGCTTTTCCGTGCTGACGCTTATGGACATTGGGTCAAAGAGAATGACCTCATAAATGCCGCAGTCATGAATGTGTTTTCCTAACAGGCGAACGTTTCCGTTTGCTAATCTACCCATATAGAACCACTTGAATAAACCGCAGTTAAACTGCGAATCGGGAATGTGCCTGCCCACAATGGTGTGAAAAGCTTGTCTGAAAGTATCCACCGAACTGCTGTTGAGGTCAGTTCCTCCCGTTGAAAGATTCCAGTAAGTGTCGTGGTAGCCACAGGTGCCGCCGTCCTTGGTGGTAAGGCAGATACATCCTATTTCGCCGTTCGCACGGTCTGAAGCAAAGTCCCACACATGACGGTATCCCTTGCCATTCTCTATTCGTCCGCTTTCGTTTGCGTTGTAAGTGCCAATTGATTTATCCGTGCTTGTGTTTGAAATTCCGGCATGACCTATCTCCTCGTTCGTCCACGGGAGCATCATATTATTGCCGTCCTCGGGGATTTTATCACGGCAGACTATAATACCACGAAACGCAGTATCGGCAATGTTTCCCACGAAATCACGCAGCATATTAAAGCTGCGGTCGTTGTCGGAATCCATACCGATTTCGATGTAATCCGGCGGGTTGAGAATTGTATCCACTGCGTTGGTTATCATGTTCTCCTCATGCAGTTCACGGACTACCTCGCCCGTCTTTTCGTCAAAAAACTGAATGGTCGCACGTCCTTTTATCATGTTTCTTCCTCCTCATACGGTGTGTAAATAAACGATGTCTGGAAGCCGTTACACGGCGCATTGTTCAGAACATCAATAAGATTTCCGACATCTCCATCATACAGCAGCGTAATGCTCTGAACGCTGTCTTTCATTGCGGAACTGCCGAACGCAAGCCAAATCGTACTGCCGAAATCACCCACGCCGAAATCTGTGGAAATCGGCTGCAAGCGGACTGTTTCCTTTTCGGTGGTGACTATCATTGTGAAAGCCGTTGTTTCAATGCGCTCCGCCTTGACGGAATTTCGCAGTTCAAGATACAGCTTTCTGTTCGATATGTTCACCACGGTGATTGGCGGCGGTGTGATTATCTTCGGACTCCATGCGTCCGGGAATACCGCTCTGATGGTGGGTTCAAGCGTTTTTCTGCCCTTTTCACGCTTTATGAAAGCGGACATAGGTTCGCTGAACTTGAACTTGTGCGATTTGAGTATTTCAAACAGCAGAGTATCTGATATACGAACAAGCGACTTTCTGACGGTTCGGCGCATGGTAAAACGAACCTCGTCCTCACGGGCTTCAATGTAGCCGTCCCAGGGAGTATCTCCTGCAAGGTAAGCGCCCATTACATAGCCCCAGGTCTGCATTTTCGGAAATTTACCCTCTGCGCCGTCAGCCGAAACCACGCTGAGCGACATAGTATTTTGACCTATCTCCGATGTAAACGGATATGTGTAAGTCTTGGTGTGAGTACCCTCGCTGAAATACTCCTCATACCGCATGACTTCGTTTTCGTTCTTTTTCAGAATGAACGCAAGAGTTCCTGCGGCTGAAATCACGAATTTAACAGTCGAGCAGAACGCCGCATATGTCGCTTGAATCGCATTGTAAGTAATGCGGAACAGCCGCTGTGACTTCTCCGTTATCGAAATATCCGTGCTGTTTGTTGCGGTTTTCAACTCCGCAGTGGATTCGCCCACGTCCTTGCGTATCTCGTTCGTTTTCTGCTCCATCTGATAGAGATTGTCCGAAATGCTCGGACGATAATCTCCGACTTCGATGGAGATTTCACGGCGGTTGTACGGATTGAAACTCATGGCGATTATGCGGGTATTCACATTGAGATTGAACGGGTGGAACACTATCTGCACGTTGTCGCCGACCGAGAAATTGACGTTCTTGTAGAGCGTCAGCTCGTAGTTTGTAGTTCCCGAACGGCTGTCGGTTTCCATTGTGAGGTCGGACACGTTTTTCCCGTCCATAATGCTGATGTAGTCCTGCGAACCTCTGTGCGAACGGATATTTATCTCATTTCCGTTGTACTCGATTTCTCCTCCGCAGAGCGCAATAAGCTGCATTAAGGCGGCTCTGCGGGTACATTCTCGGTTGATTTTCAGCTTTATCGGAACGGTCGTGTCGCAAATTCCTGCGGTCAGCGAAGTACCTTGCAACAAAGAAATAAGGCACTCACCCGGAGCGCCCTTGAAGTCAAATTCAGTCAGCTTGTATTCATCGTTGTTAAGTTCGTAGGACTTGTGTTCGCACTCCACTGTGCAAATCGCAATGCCATTTGAGAGCGATTTTGACACCTTCACCACATTGAAAAGGTAGTTCAGCGTGTCGCTTTTCAGCTGTACCTCCAGCCCTGTGTATATCTCCGAAGCCATCGAGGAAATCACAGAAAATTGAAAGGTGCATTCTCCGTTCAGACTGTCGGTAAGCGATGCGGAAATCACCCGTGTAAACACACCTCTGACATTGCCGTTTTCAGTCACGATTATCTGCACCATCACACCGCCCCCGCATTCCTCACCGTCACCTTGTTCTGATTCCACTGTATTCTGGATATTACCTTAGTCAGCGGAACTCCGTCAATGCTCAGCGGAATCGTAATGTCAAATGCCTGCGTCTGTACTCCGTTGAAACCCGAAACCGTGCCATTCATGTCGAGGTCGAAATCTGATGGGATAGCGTTCTGCATACTCTTTGAAACGTCTTTCATCTCATCGCCGAAGCCCTCTCCAAGTCCCTCTGCCATAAAGCCGCCGAGATTTGCGAATAGCTTTGACGGCGAGTGTATTCCGAAAAAGTCCTTGATTCCGTCAACAATACCACCGAAAAAGCCGCTAATCTGATTCCAAAGCCACGCACCCGCGTCAGAAATGCCCTGCCACAGACCTTTCAGCAAATTGCCGCCGACCTCCGCCATCTTGCCAAAGTAGCTGCCGAATGCGTCAACAATGCCGGTTATGATTTGCGGAATCGCCTTGACTATCTCCACGATGATGGTCGGGAGATTTTCAATCAGCGCGATAAACAGCTGAACGCCCGCCGCAACAAGCTGCGGAATCGCTCCGATAACAGCGTCAATAACGCTTGAAATAATCTGCGGAATAGCCGCAACAATAGTCGTGATTATCGTCGGCAGGTTCTGCACAAGCGAGATGAGCAGCTTGATTCCTGCTTCGATGATGAGCGGAATAGCGGAAATCACCGCCTTGATTATTCCGTCAATTATTTGCGGAATGACCTCCACGATTGCCGCGATGATGTCCGGCAAAGCCGTCACAAGCGCCGTCAGCAGTTGTATTCCCGCTTCGATTATCTGCGGTATCGCGCCGATGAGGAAATCCACGATTCCCATGATTATCTGCGGCAGGGCTTCAATGAGGACTGGCAGCGAATCTAAAATGCCCTGTGCAAACCCCGTCACAAGCTGTAAAGCTGCGTCCAGAATAAGCGGCAGGTTGTCCACAAGCGTTTTCACAATCTCCACGACAACTGCGACTATCTGCGGAACAAGCTGCGGAATCGTGTCCGCAATGCCCTTAATGAGCGACAGCAGAATATCCGCTCCGGCAGAAACTATTTGCGGCAGCAGTCCCACCAAAGTCGAGATTATCTCGGTCACGATTCTGGCGACGGTCGGAGTAAGCTCCGAGATAGCCAACAGCAGTCCGTCTGCAAGCGCCTTGATGATACCCGGAGCGCTTTCGAGGACTGCTCCCGCGATAGAGGATATGAGTTCCGCAAACTGCGGAATCAACGTTCGGATAGTGTCGATAACAGAAGTAACGCCGTTTTTCAGTTCTTCTGACGCTTGCTCGTTGCCTGCGAGGAGATCTGCAAGTCCGTCTGTAATTTGTGTTATTCCCGGCAGAAGTTCTCCCACCATGCGATTTTTCAGACCGCCTGCGGTGTGCGACAGCTTGGTGAGGCTGTCCTCAAAAGCGGCTGAAGCCGCAACTGCTTCGTTGCTCATAACCATGCCGTAATCCTCGGCTTCCTGCTTCAGACGTTCGGTTTCCTCTACGCTTGTATTGAGGACAGCCGCCATATCCAGG
>ERZ791716.663-NODE-663-length-19031-cov-6.279300_pt1 | contig 19031 bp, 18 predicted proteins | sample MGYA00510049_ERZ791716 | MGnify/ENA primary metagenome ERZ791716 (study PRJEB30046, sample SAMN00715135) | human gut metagenome | study: EMG produced TPA metagenomics assembly of the A metagenome-wide association study of gut microbiota in type 2... | reverse complement strand
TTTCAAAACCGAAAAAAGAATTTCTGATATAGAACAATAAATGTTGCATAACGAACAAAATATATACAACCTTACTGAAAGGTGATTATATAACCTGTATGTAAAGATAATTTACCGATAACAGAAAAACTAGAAACATACATGAAAAAGCGTAAAATTCTAAAGATAATATTAATTCTATTAATACTTGAATATATTGGAAAAGCTGTAATATATTTAATCATGCATCTATAATAAAATATATGCCTATATAATCAATAGAATATAGACGTTAACTCATTGAATTATAAACTCTATCTCACTGATTTTGACTATAAAACTAAATGAGTTTTTGTGTATTTCTTCTTAGCGAAAAGCTAATGACAAAGTGTAAGTCATTAATGCGTTACTTTTTATACGATCAAGCTATATTTTTAACTATTAGATATAAATTTAAAATCAAAATTTTAACAATTCAGAAAATTAAGTTCAATGTCATCTGTAGCGAATAGAGTCATTAAAAATACTGGATTCCTTTATGCAAAAATGGGTATAACGATGTTCATATCGTTATATACCACCCGTCTTATTTTAAATTCTTTAGGTGCTTCCGATTTCGGAATATTTAATATTGTTGGAGGTGCCATCGCCATGTTGGGATTTCTCAATGCTGCCATGGCAGGTGCCACACAGCGTTTTATGTCATATTCCGAGGGTGAAGGCGATAAAGAAAAGCAAAAGAGTATTTTCAATGTCAGCTTTATTCTTCATTTAGGCATCTCATTTGTTGTTGGTATAGTATTGCTCATAGCCGGTTTCTTCTTCTTCAATGGCATTCTTAATATTCCTCCTGATCGGGTCTTTGCAGCAAAGATCGTTTATGGCAGTCTTATTGTCAGCACCATGTTTACCGTCATGACGGTACCATACGATGCGGCGATGAATGCCCACGAAAATATGAAGTATTACGCCATTGTTGGCATTTTTGAATCATTGTTGAAATTGGCTGTAGCTTTCGCTTGTGTATACACTTCTTCTGACAAACTTATCGTATATGGTTCTCTTATGGCATGCATACCTCTTATTACATTAAGTATAATGCGTATATATTGCCATAAGCATTATGAAGAATGTATAATAGCTCCACGTAAATATTGGAAAAAAGACTTGATGAAGGAAATGACATCATTTGCTGGGTGGAATTTATTTCAGACAGCTGTTTCTATGATAACAAATAATGGAGTTGGTATTGTTATGAATATGTTTTTTGGTACAGTTATTAATGCAGCACAGGGTATTGCTAATCAGATTTGCGGACAATTGATGACTTTAACTAATAATATGGCAAAAGCTGTTAATCCTGTCATAACTAAAACTGAAGGGCAAAAGGATCATAATAAAGTTCTAAGTTTTGCCTCTACAAGTTCTAAGGCTACATTTTTTATTACTGCTTTATTTTCCATACCAGCTATAATAACGATGCCGCAACTATTAAAAGTGTGGTTAAAGAATGTTCCTGATTATGCTGTTTTTTTTGCACAATGTCAATTAATTATTTCTTTATGTGAACAATTAACTTCCGGCTTTAACGTTGCTGTTAATGCATCTGGAAGAATTAAAGGAATTTCAATACTTAAGTCTTTAGCTAAATTTTCATTTTTACCAATAGCTTATTTATTATTTAAATTACAGATTTCAATTATAATAGTATATTGTATATTAGTTATTATACAAGGCCTTATAAATGGTTTATTTGTACCAATATATTTCTTAAATAAGACTTTTCATTATAGTTTTGGTAGATATTTTAGAGAGACATTTTTACCACTTGTTACAACAGCATTTATTGTATTACTAATCGGTATACTATTGAGTAACATATTTGACGGATGGTATTTGCTCTTTACTGTTTTTGGATGTTGTATATTATGTAATATAGTGTTGTTTTATTTCATAAGCTTAAATAAAGAAGAAAAGGTCGTTGTTGCAAATTTAACTCTTAAGATAAGAAAATTTATACATAATGATAAAACTGAATGATAAATCTGATTGCTGTGGATGCTCAGCTTGTTATTCAATATGTTCGCATCACGCTATTGAATTTACTGAGGATCAAGAAGGATTCTTTTATCCTGTGTTTAATCAAAAATTATGTATTGATTGTGGTTTATGTGAAAAAGTTTGTCCTATCATTCATTATAAAACAAAACCGAAAACAGGAAATCCTGTTATATATTCTGCAATAAATAAAAATGTGAAACAATATATGCAATCTTCATCAGGAGGTATTTTTATATTATTGTGTGAATATATTATTTCTAATGGTGGCATTGTTTGTGGAGCTGTATATGATAAAAACTTCTTAGTTAAACATTCTTTTGCAAGGACATTAGATGAATGTAAGGCTTTTCAAGGTTCTAAATATGTTCAAAGTGATATAAGAGGTATTTATCCAAAGATAAAGTCTATATTAAAGAGTAATATACCGGTATTATTTTCTGGAACACCATGTCAGGTTGCTGGACTCAAACTTTATTTACGGAAAGATTACAATAATTTATATACAGTTGATTTAATATGCCATGGCGTCCCTTCTCCATTAATATTTAAAGATTACTTAAACTTTGTAAAGGGTAAGAATGAAATATCCCATATTAATATGAAGTCTAAATCTAAGAAAAAAGGTACAGCTATTAGATTTGATTTCTTGAATGGAAAGTATGTACGTCAGACATTGAAAACTGATTTATGGAATAAATTATATTTTGGTAGTTTTATTGTTCGTCCTTCATGTCATAGTTGTCAGTTTACAAATTATAATCGTGTTGGAGATATAACGATAGGTGATTCATGGGGAATAAATAAGTATTATCCAAATTTTCATGCCGATGAAATGACCTCTTTATTATTTGTGAATACATCAAAAGGTTCATTCCTACATGATAAAATATCTCATAAGATAGATAAGATAGAGATCACGAAGGAGGAAAGTGTGCAGCCACAATTGCAATATCCTACAAAAAAATCGTTTGAAAGAGAACATTTTTGGGAAGACTATATAAATAATGGATTTAATCATGTAATAAAAAAATATTTAGGATTTAATCGATATGAAATAGCTAAGAGTCAGTTAAAATTATTCTTACATAAGCTGTTGTTAAATCATAAATAATAATGAATTTTTATGAAAATTGGAATTATAACATTTCATAATGCTTTAAATACAGGGGCTGTGTTACAGGCTTATGCTTTGCAAACATTGTTAACTCAACAAGGGTACAAGATTGAATTTATAAATTATAATCCAATTAGAAAGTATACGTTCCATGATTATGTGGCAAAATCTCCTATTGTTATGTTTAATAAATGGCGAAACATTTACAATGGAAAAAAGTATACTAAATATGGTAATTTTAATAAAGTTCTTAATTTGAGTTCGATTAGATATTTGTCTTATGAAGAGTTGAAAGAAAGCAATTTAGATTATGATATATATATAGTCGGCAGTGATCAGATTTGGAATTTTTATACATCATTGTCTCCTGTTTATATGTTAGACTTTGTTCCTAATGGTAAAAAGAAGATTGCTTATGCTGCCAGTATGGGACAATGCCGTATGGATAAGACTCTATATGAGGATTTCAAGAATAAATTGATCACATTTGATGCCATTAGCTTGCGTGAAAAAAATGGAGTAGATTTTGTAAACGCGCTTTTGAAGGGGAAAAAAATTGCGTATCAGACATTAGATCCGACTCTTCTGATTGATGCCAAATATTATAATAAAATTATAGACAAAGAAGATTTTGGAGATAGACATTATATATGCACGTATATATTGGCTGAATTAGATAAAGAAAATGCTGAAATAATAAGGTCTATAAAGAGTTCTTTAAAACTTGATATTATTAATTTGAGAAATCCGGATACTTGTATTTGGTTGTCGCATGCACATAATAAAATAGTAACTCCTTATCAATGGCTTTATTTTATAAAATATTGTGATTTCGTAATTTGTAGTTCGTTTCATGCAGTGGTATTTTCTCTAATTTTTCATAAGCCATTTATAGCATTAGTACCTCCTATTTGTAAAGATAAAGGGGGAAATATGAGAATAAATACACTTCTTAAAGATGTTGGATTACTTAATAGGATAGTCGAGCATTTTGACCAAAAACGAATACAGGAAATTTTAAAAGAATCTATTAATTGGGATGATGTTGATATGAAAATTCGTCAATTGAGAAACTTATCTATAGAATTTCTTAATGATAATTTAAAATAATAAATATGATATCTGTAATTATACCGCTTTATAACAAAGCTCATACTATAGTAAATACTCTTAATACTGTGCTTAATCAAACTTATCATGATTTTGAGGTTGTTATAGTTAACGATGGTTCGACGGATAATGGTGTCGAAGTTATCAAACATAATTTTAACGATTCACGAATAAGAATTATTAATCAAAAAAATGCTGGAGTAAGTGCTGCAAGAAATAGAGGAATACAAGAGTCACGTGGAAAATGGATTTCTTTTTTGGATGCAGATGATGAATGGATGCCTAATTATTTGGAAACTGTTTATCAAATTATAGATAACTGTGACGATGATGTAATGATAATTACAGGAAGATTTCAACAAAATTTTAAAACAAAATTCCGTACTTTCAATATACCGAAAAAATATTCAAATAGAATATCAGAAATTAATTTCTTTGAAAATCCTCATATCTATGTTCATATTAGTGCAACGACAATTAATGCTGATGTATTGAAAAAAAATTTTAAACAGTGGGGAAGTTTTATTGACGGGCAAAAGTCAAATGAGGACTTTACATTCTTATTTAAAGTTGCGTTGCACATGAAGGCTATATATATAGGAAAACCTCTTAGTATATATAATGGATGTGTAGATAATCAAGCGACGTCAACTTTAAAGAAACAGAAGAAATTAGATGATTATATTCTTTTTCTGAATAACGTAATTGAAGAATACTTTAATATCTCATCAAAAAATGTTATTTTTTTGAGATTCATGAAATATCAATTTAGACATACCATACTACAAAATCTTAAGAGGAAAGATTATTATACAATAATATATATTTTTAATCACATAAACATTAAAACTTCAAAAGTTTTAATTACATGGTTTGAAAAATATATCTTCTCTAAAAGGTACTATTGTATAATTTCTAAGTTGTACATTTATTTAACTAAATTGATATGGAGATCTCATAATTATCCTGTTGTTAGATAAATTTAACATTACTATTTGTAATCAGATATACATATAATTAAGGGACAATAAAAACGAAGCGAGATAATGAAGAAATTTACTAAAGATAAAATTTTAGGAAAACTACGATTTCTAAAAATTAAATATTTTAGAAAAACATTTTTATATCCTTATCTTTATTTATCCTATTGGCATTATTTATTATATAATAAAAAAAATGCAGATAGTAATACCTGTTATTATGCAGCCCGTCCTAATCCGGGAGCAGGCATAGGTCATCAAATGGCTAACTGGATTGCAGGCTTATGGTATGCACGTCAGTTTGGATTAAAGTTTGCTTATTTGCCTTTTTCAACGAAACAATGGGATGATTTTTTAGGTTTCGGAGAAGGTGAAACTACAGTAGCAGAGTTAAAACATAAAGGTTATAAGACAAGAAGACTTCCTTTGTTTGATGAAAATAATAAGAAAGAGGTTGAGTTGAATAAAAATATAATACAATCTTATGCAGGTAGAAAAGTCATATTTATAGCTGAACAAGACCAATTTTATAGAGTACAATATGGTGTAATGGATGATTTGAAACGTAAATTCTACTCTGCTCCGGCGAGAAAAAATGATCATTTAATTTATTCAAAAGATAATTTCAATATAGCCATTCATGTAAGAAGAGGTGATATAATGGCTGATCCAAGTAATCCAAATCTTGCGATGCGTTATTTAAGTAATGATTATTTTGAAAAGGTGTTGAGGCGGGTTGTAGATAATATACATACTTCAAAACCTGTACATATTTATTTCTTTTCACAAGGTACTCCTGTTGATTATCCTGAATTTAAAACTTTTAAGAATCTGCATTGGTGCTTAGATATGGATGCCCAAGATTCTTTTTTGCATTTTGTATATGCTGACTTGTTGATAACTAGCAAAAGCTCTTTTTCTTATAAACCGGCTTTACTTAATAATGGCATTAAAGTATGTCCTAAGAATTTTTGGCATGGATATCCAGATTCTAAAGATTGGATTTTATGTGAAAATGATGGTACGTTCGATATAGAAAAATTAATATTCTGAATACGGCTAATATTTTAATTTATAATATTACGTAATCTTTATTTTAATATTTTGGTAGTTATAAGTAGCCTAATTCGCAAAGAATATCTTTTCCGAAATGATGTGTTATTTATTATCATCTGATAATTTTAGTACATCATACTATATGGTAGTACAGAAAAGTTGATTATGATAATAGAGTTTGGTGCTTATCCTTTTTACTTAAGTTTCATATTATTAAAAGAAAAGTGAAAGAAATATTTTATCTTGGTAGTAGCCATACAATTATGGCTTGGGATTTTAAGAAAATATTGAAAATAGTTTTTCTATATGATATTCCAAAATTATACTCTAAAATGTCTCATAAATAAACAAAATTTTTATTTTATGGTTTTGTATGGCTGATTTATCAACAATATATTATATATTTTTATCAATATAGTATATTAAAATTGTGTTGTTATTTGAATCAATAGATTGGATTTATTATATTATGAATAAGCAAGAGTTAAGTTATTATTTAGAGGAGGATAAAAAATCTTTAAGGGAATATTATCATCCATCTTTGAAACCTTGTACACCTTTTTATATAGATAAAGAAATTGGTAAATTTCAGTATCTATTACGTAAATGTGAATACTATTTTTCTAATAATAAGAAGAATCCTTTATATATTATAAGGAAATATATTTATGCGTTTTTCTTTAAAAGACAATCTATAAAATTGGGATTTACAATTCCTACTTTTACATTTGGTCCAGGTTTGAGAATCGTACATAGAGGGACAATTGTTGTAAATGGTAAATGTAGAATCGGATATAATTGTACTATTAATGCAGGTGTAAATATAGGTATTAAAGCGGGATGCCCTGATGATGTCCCTATTATAGGAAATAATGTATATATTGGACCTGGTGCGAAAATATTTGGTAAAATAACTATTGCTGATGGTTGTGCTATTGGGGCAAATGCCGTTGTCTGTAAAGATATATTAGAACCAGATTCTGTAGTAGTAGGTGTTCCTGCTAAGGTTATTGGTAAACGTAATAGAAATTTATCTGTATGAGTTTAGAACGTATAAATTGGGTTGATTGGGCGAAAAGTATTTGTATTTTATTGATGGTTTGTGGACATAGTCACCCACTGCCATTTATACATGATTTTTTGTATCTTTTTCATTTACCTGTATTTTTTATTATTTCAGGTTTGTTATATAAGCCTAAGAAATTTTCTTATTTACTGAAAGGCTTGTTGCTCCCTGTTATTATATGGAATATAATTAATTATCCTTGGTATCTTTATTCAGTTGTAAAATTTCAAGACAATATAACAATTAATAATCTAATTTTTCAGCCTTTTTTAGGACTATTTTTCCATGATTTCCATTTAGGAATCCCTATTTGTGGTCCATTTTGGTTTGTTTTGGTTATATTTATATTGAGAATATATCATCAGTTGGTTGCTTCATCAAAGAGGCTTCAATTAGTGACAATTGTTTTTTGCTTCTTTATCGCTGTTATATCAGATGAAGCACCACAGAAAACATTTTTCTTCTTAACCCAGAGAGCAGTTATCGCCTATCCTTTTTTTTATTTGGGAACAACTATTAAAAATTATTCTCAAATATTGAATATGTTAAATCGCAATCAAAATATTTACTTAATTATTACGATTGTTGTATTAGTAATTTATTCCACTATGATTGGTAGTTTTGACCTTTATTCATGCCAATTGAATATATTTCCAATGTATTATGTGATAGGATGTGTGGGATTTATATTTATTTATTTATTAACTAATAAGATAGTTCATAAATTTGGAACACCGGAGTTCGTATTGAATATTTCTAAAGGAACATTGGTTATATTGGGATTGCATAATATCACCTTATTCTTATTAAGTAAATTAGTAAATCATGTTGATTTCTTAGGTAGAGGAGAATTATTCTCAGTATTAACAATAGTTATATTATATATTCCTATGGTTTATATAGTTAAGAAATTTCCAATTCTTATTGGGAAATAATAAAATCTGAATATATGTTTATAAGAACAATATCAAAAATAAGTAGAAAGGTCTTTCGTACAGGACAGGTTCCATTGTTTCAAAGACTTCAAAATCCAGATAAGGTATCAGATGTAATATATGAAACTCTGATTTCGAAAGAACCTTGTATGATTGCACGATATGGTGCAACAGAATTAATGTGTATTATAAATTATTTAGGTGTTAAAAGAGGAAAACCGAACATAATTCGCTATTTGTTAGGTTTTGAGGAAGATTGGTGGTGGCGTGAATCTTCATTAAAACAAATTGAACAATGGAGTGGCTTTTTCCCTGCGGATATACCTAATGTAGAAGCTTTTTGTGAACTGATGCTTCAAGATTCACAATATGTAGATATACTTGTTAGTTGGTTGAAAGATGAATATAAGTTGAAAGATTATTTATGTGCAAAATATTATATTCAAGGACTTTTTTTAGATCCTTTTTGGAGTAAAAATCCATGGACAAGATCGTTGAAAAATAAAAAAATTTTAGTTGTTCATCCATTTGCTAATTTAATTGAATCTCAGTATAATCAGAAACGTGAGTTTCTATTTAAAAATCCGAATATTTTGCCTGAATTTCATTTAAAAACCATTAAAGCTATTCAGAGTTTGGGTGGAGATAGTAATGGTTTTAAAGATTGGTTTGAATCTTTAGATTACATGAAGAATGAAATGGATAAAATAGATTATGATATATGCTTACTTGGATGTGGAGCATATGGTTTCCCATTAGCCGCACATGCTAAAAAAATGGGGAAAAAGGCTGTACATATGGGTGGAAGTTTGCAATTATTATTTGGCATTATAGGGAAACGATGGGAGTCACCAGACTATGGAAGTTTAGAATTAAGGAAAAAAGGATGTTATCCGAAACTCATTAATGAATATTGGATAAGACCCGGAATAGAAGAAAAACCTAAAAATGTAAATCAAGTTGAATCAGCATGCTATTGGTAATAAATAAAATAATATGATTAACAAGTATAAAATTCCTATTAAAACATTTACAACTTGCCTAATATTACTTTCTACTGTTATACAATCATTAGGCTGGGCATTTTGGAAGACAGGTCTTGGAATAATTACAAGTACATACCTATCATGGGGGTTAACCATAGTTATACTTTTAATTATTATAAGGTACTGTTTGAATATTCCACTAAATGTTAGACCAAATGAAAAAAAAATATATATTCTTTGGCTTTCTATTTGTGGGGTTGGTATAGTCAGAGGTCTTTTAGTTATAGATAATTATTGGACAGCAAAGGCTTTAATGCAATCAACCTTAGAATTATTAATACCTCTTATGGCATTAATATTTTCATCTAAAAGTATTTGTTCTTTTTTCATTAGAAAGTGGTTAAAAATTGCATTTCCTTTATTCTTAATTACGGCTGTAATAGGTGGGGCACAAGGAACGTCTCACTTTTCATATAGTATTTTCTTATTCTTTACTTTTTTTATCTCTGTAATTCCAAAGAAATGGTCTATAATAATTACACTTATAACTATATATATGTTTAGCTTTTATATAACTGACAGAGCACAAGCACTGAAGGCAATTATGTCAATATGTATTGCAATTGTCTATTTTTTTAGAAATCATGTTAGGGCTTACATATTAAGTACGGCAAATTGGGTAGTTTGGATTGCCACAATTGTAATTGTTGTTTTGTTTGTTAACGGTTCATACAATATTTTTTCAGAATCAGCACAAAATGATAAAGGTAAATATACAACAGAAATAATAAAAGCAGATGGAAGTATAAGTGTAGAAGATGCTTCTGCAGATACAAGAACAGGTATATATGAAGATATCATAGAATCAGCAATCAAAAACGATTATATATGGTTCGGACGTACACCTGCAAGAGGTAACGATAGTTCACTCTTTGGAAATATTATCGAGAAAATATCAGGACGGGCTGAAAGATTAAAAAACGAAGTCTGTTTCCCAAATATTTTTACGTGGCTTGGTTTAGTTGGAATGATTATTTATATATTATTTTATTTTCAAGCTTTTATACTTGCTTTATATAAATCCAAAAATATGACTATAAAGATACTTGCTTGTTTTATATCGTTCCACTTCTTCTTAGGATGGATGGAGGATAATAATAGATGGGATAATAATAATGTATTGATTTGGATGATTATGGGTATGTGCTATTCAAATGAGTTTAGAAATATGACAGATGATGAATTTAAAAGATTGATTATAAGTTGTTTACCAAGGAAAATATTTGGATTTAAATTATAAGCTATGAGAATTCTGTGGTTATCGGTTAATAAAGGGATGTATCACAACCCTAAAGCAACTAATTCTGACTATAATGGAGGTGGATGGATACCTTCTTTACAAAAATTAGTCATTTATAGCAAGGAAACTATATTGGGATTAGCATATATTACTAATGCTCAAAAAAATAAGGAAGTACAGGATAATACAATTTATTATCCAATCTATGAGAATCCTAAAAATTCATGGCAGAAAATAAATGGATATTATGGAGGATATAAAAAAATAGACTCTCATAAATATTTGAACCAAATACAACAAATTATTGAAGATTTTCATCCGGATATTATTCATTTATTTGGACTAGAGAATCCTTTAGCTACTATTTTAGGAAATACTATGATTCCCATTGTTGTACATTTACAAGGTTTGCTCAAACCTTATGATAATGCATTTTTTCCTGTAGGATTTAATAAATCGTCTTTTCTTATTCCTTTTTCTATAAGAGAATGGATTTTTAGAAATGGATATATTTTTGCAAAAGATAATATTCACGTAAGAGGAGAAAAAGAATTATCTCTATTTAAAAAGGTAGATTATGCAATGGGAAGAACAACATGGGATTATCAAGTTTCTCAACTTTTAGCACCACAGTCTAAATATTTTCATGTTGATGAAGTGCTTAGAGACGTATTTTATGAAAATGCAGGTAAATGGAGATATTCAAAAGTGCAAGAATTAAAAATTATATCCACATTATCTAATACTGTTTATAAAGGGCTTGATACAATATTAAAAACAGCAAATTTGCTAAAGACTCAAAGTAACATACCATTTACATGGAAAATTGTTGGCATTAATCTACAGGATCAAATTGTTCGTTTCTTTGAAAGGAAATTACGTATTTCAGGGAAAGACGTAAATATTGAATATGCCGGCGTTATGGATGCTTGTGAATTATGTAACGAATTATTGAATAATCACATTTATGTTCATCCTTCTTATATTGATAATAGTCCTAATAGTGTATGTGAGGCACAGTTATTAGGAATGCCTGTTATAGGTACTTATGTAGGAGGAATTCCTTCTTTGATAAATAATAATGAGGATGGTTTGTTAGTTCCTGCTAATGCACCATATGAATTAGCATATTTATTGAAGAATTTATATTTGGAACAAGATTTAGCAACAAAATTGGGAAATGGAGCTTACAATACGGCATCTAAAAGACACAATAAAGAGAAAATATTATATGATTTAATGAGTGTGTATAAAAACGTTATTGAAAAACACTGAGGTATGATTAATTTGATTTATAAAATATTAAGGAGAATATTAAATTATATTAGCTGTAATTGTACCTGTTTTATTACATACTTTATATTAAAAGGAAATAATGTTAAGTTTTCTTCTTTTAAGGCGACAGGTTTACCTTATGTAATGGTTGCAAGAGGAGGAAAACTCGTTATTGGGAATAACTTCGCCATGAATAATGGAATTAAAGGAAATCCTATAGGTAGTTATAGAAGGTGCACATTTTTTGTGGATAGAAACGCAGAACTTATTGTTGGTGATAATGTTGGAATATCTCAAACCGCATTAATATGCCATAAATCGATAAAAATAGGGAATAATGTTAAAATAGGTGGGGGTGTTTCTATCTATGATACTGATTTTCATTCTTTAGATCCTGAAATACGTAAAAGCAAAGATGATATAAAGAATCGTGTAGAGAAAGCCGTTGTCGTTAAAGATAATGCTTTTATTGGTGCACATTCAATTATATTAAAAGGAGTAACTATAGGAGAAAATTCTATTATTGGTGCCGGTTCTGTAGTAACAAAGTCTGTTCCAGATAATCAGATATGGGCTGGTAATCCGGCTAAATTTATTCGTAATATTTAATATGCAAACAGTAGCAGTTTTATTGACAGTATTTAATCGTAAAGACAAAACATTAGAATGTTTAAAACGATTATATGCTCAGTTACCTTTAGATGGATATCAAGTAGATGTATATCTTACTAATGATGGATGTACAGATGGTACACCAGAAGCTGTAAAGAAGCAATTTCCAAAAGTAGAAATCATAAATGGTAATGGTAATTTATTTTGGAATCGTGGTATGTACACAGCTTGGCAGGAAGCTGCAAAGAAAGATTATGATTTTTATTTGTGGCTGAATGACGATACAATGCTACTTCCAAATTCTTTAGAAACAATGATGGCAAATAGCGAAAGCAGAGATAATAAAGCAATTATTGTAGCTGCGATAAAAGCTGTAGAAGAAAATAAAACGACTTATAGTGGTCATAATAAAAATGGATTGATTACTCCTAACGGTAATCTTCAGTCTTGTGATACATTTAATGGCAATTGTGTATTAATTCCAAGATATGTGTTCCTTAAAGTAGGAAATCTTGATTGGAAATTCAGGCATGCTATAGGTGATTTAGATTATGGTTATCGTGCTAAAAAAGCAGAAATAGAGATGTTTGTATCATCATCGTATCTTGGTGAGTGCAATAACAATCCTAAGCTGCCAGCATGGGCACGAAAAGAAGTATCACTGATAAAAAGAATGAAAAATTTATATTCGCCATTAGGATATGCTGAACCGATACCTTTTTTTTATTTTGAAAAAAGAAATTTCGGATTAATTACAGCTATAAAACATTTTATTACAATTCATATAAGAGTATTGTTTCCGCAGCTATGGAAGAAATAAATAAGACGTGTTACGTTTTTCAAGTAGATTCTGATATTGTACAACAGGTATATAATGAGAAAGATAATTTCTTGATAGAATATGATAATCAAGGAGAGAAAAAGTGGTGTGCAATATATTTCAGCAGTAATGATATTTATTTTCCAAATACAGAAGAAATATTCCGGAAGAGAATCATTGAGAAGAATTTTTTTGAGTGGTATCATTCACGTATTAATAGAGCTTCAAAACATATTTTTGTGCGAGATATTTTTAAGCAATGGTATCTAATGGGTATTAATGCAAAAATAAATACCCCTGAAAAACTAACAGAATTTTTACGAAAAGAGACAGAAGGATACAATATCGTTACAGTAGGAAGTTCGGCTGGTGGCTATGCTGCAATTTTGCATGGTAGTTTGTTGAGTGCAAAATATGTATTGGCATTTAATCCTCAATTTGAAATAAAATCATTATTAAAAAAAAGTTCAGAAAGAATAAATCCTATTGTTTTTAGAGAAATGAAATTAAGAAACATATTTTATGACATAACTTCGTATATAAATAATAATACAGATATCTTTTATTTTTATTCAAATGCTTCAAAATGGGATATAGAACAGAATTGTTATTTAGAAGGTTATAAAAATAATATATATAAGTTAAGTTTTAATACTTCACACCATGGTATCCCTTTCTTAAAAATTGCTTTGCCTGTAGTATTAAACTTTAGTGTGGAAAAATTAAAAAAATATTCTGGATCTGTATATAGTCCAATATGGTTTACTTATCAAATGGTGGGTTTATGGAAAACTATTTTTGGATTTTATAAACAATTTTATTCTGCATATAAAAAGAGAAAATAAATTTTAGTAAAGTAATACATTTTTGAAAATTCAAGAATGTAATAAGATTTTGTATATCTAAAGATCTTTCTCAATTAAATTTAATATTTCGGTCTTTGTGCTTATTTTGGGCATTGATTTTAATTCCTTAGTTATTTCAATTTGTGAAGATACATAGATTTATTTTTTATAGTCTGATTTATGTAAATATTGTATACTTAGGAGTTTTTGAGTGAAATGATTTGTACGATTTAATATAGTAAGAATTTGTTTTATGAAATCACTTAAAATTGCATATTTAATTTCTGTACATAAAGATGCTTTTCAATTAGGACGAATGTTAAAAGCTTTATATCAAGATGATAATGTATACTTTTTCATTCATGTAGATGCTAAGTGTCGTTTGATAGATTTTAAGTCAGTAGTTCCTGATACATATAAAGATAAAGTGATATTTACATCTAAAAGATATTGGGTACAATGGGGCGGATTTAATCAAGTAAGATATCAGCAAGAATTATTGAGATCATGTTTAAATTATAACATATCATTCGATAGAATTTTTATATTGACAGGACAAGATTATCCTTTAATAAGTAATGATGAGATAAACAAGGAATTAAGTGAAAATCTTAAAAAGGAATATATAAAAGGATTAAATATTTCTAATATCGGAAATCCTCCAAAAATCAAGAATAAACTTGTTTTATATCATTTTTTCCGAGATTTAAAAACTTCTTATAAATTTAAGAAAGTTTTATCTGGTATAAGCCGTATTATAATGACTATTCTTCCTATAAGAAAAAAAACATATCTTACAATAGATAATGCTAAATGGTCTGTTTATCAGGCATCTGCTATGATGTGTATTACATATGATTTAGCAAGATATGTTTTTGATAAATTAAACGACAAAAGAATTGTTAATTACTTTAAATATTCTTTTGCTCCTGATGAGATGGTGATACCTACCATAATTTTCAATTCGCCATACCGTGTAAATTGTTCTCTTTATGAGAAAGATTCTTATGATGGACTGAAAACATTATCTGCAATAACATATTTTAATTATGGAAAAGAGATACAAACATTTACTTTAGATGACTATAATGAGTTAAAGCATAGTGGAAAAATGTTTGCTCGTAAGTTTGCTACAGGAATATCAGATAGTTTAATGGATAAGTTGGATGGAGAACATGGATTATAATTTCGCACCCATTATATTATTTGCTTTTAATCGTCTAGATTCCTTAATGAATACCATTCAATCTTTATTACAAAATGAAGAAGCTGAAAATTCTGATTTGTATGTTTTTGTTGATGGAGCAAGACTAGGTAAACCAGAAGAAGTAGAAAAGGTAAAAGCAGTTCAAGATTATGTAAAAAGTATAAAAGGTTTTAAAAGCCTTAATTATACTTTCAGCGATAGAAATAACGGTTTAGGAAATTCAATCATTCAAGGAGTTAGCCAAGTAATAACTCAATTTGGTAAAGCAATTGTATTGGAAGATGATTTAATATTCGCAAAGAATTTTCTTTCATATATGAACCAAGGACTAAATAAATATAAAGAAGAAAGTAAAGTATTTTCTATTTGTGGATATTCTAATAAAGTGAAAGTACCGAAAGGATACGTATATGATACCTATTTTTGCACACGAAGTAGTTCTTGGGGGTGGGGAACTTGGGCTGATAGGTGGAATAGTGTAGATTGGAATTTAGAAGAATGGGTCAAATACTCTAAAATGAAATCTGATTTTAATAAGTGGGGTGGATCAGATTGTTTTAAAATGTTAAGTGATTGGAAATATGGACGAAATCAGTCTTGGGCTATAAGATTTTGTTTCACCCAGTTTTTGCAAAAAAAGTTATCGTTATTTCCTATAGGAAGTAAGGTCCGTAATAATGGATTTGATGGCGATGGTACTAATTGCAAAAAGTGGAGTCGCTTTAGATATGAGTTTGACAAATCAGATAATAAGACTTTCAGATTTTCTGATGAAATACACCTAAATAAAAAATTATATAAATCCGCAATGTCTTATAATACCATTTTGGTAAGGATCTATAGCAGGATAATGTATTTAATTTACAATTAGTATGAAAATAAGAATATTATTCATTATGCACATGCCTCCTCCAGTGCATGGCGCAGCAATGATGGGCAAATATATTCATGACAGTCAGATTATTAGTAATGCATTTGATTGTAAATATTTTAATCTTACACTTGCAAAGAACCTTCAAAATATAGGTAAGGGTGGATTAAGAAAGCTTATAGATTTTATAAAACAAATTAGGGCTTTACGTAAAATAGTAAAAGCTGAAAATCCTAATTTGTGCTATGTTACACCCAATGCAAAAGGTGGTGCATTTTATAAAGACTTTCTGATAGTGATGATGCTGAAAGCAATGGGGCAGAAAGTTATTATACACTATCATAACAAAGGAGTTTCAACACGTCAGAATAAAGTTATAGACAATTTTCTGTATAGACATTTCTTTAAGAATTTAAAGGTTATATTATTGGCAGATACACTATATGATGATGTACGTAAATATGTAAAGAAAGAGGATGCATATATCTGTCCTAATGGTATACCTACAACTAAAGAATTAGAGAAAAAAGAGCATGACGGCTTTAATATTCTTTTCCTCTCAAACATGATGCGAGAAAAAGGTGTATGGGATTTAGTGGATGCATGTAAAATTCTGAAAGATAAAGGCTTAAATTTTCATTGCCATTTTGTAGGGAATGGAGCGACATATCAGAAGCTGCTTTTAACGATAGAATAAACGCCTTGGGCTTACAGAAATATGTTAATGCTTATGGCGCAAAATATGGTGAAGATAAAAATGAGTTTTTTCAGATAGCAGATGCATTTGCCTTTCCTACATTCTATAATAACGAATGTTTCCCCCTTGTACTTTTAGAGGCGATGGAGCAAGGAATACCTTGTATAAGCTGTAATGAAGGTGGAATATCTGGTATTATTGATGACGGGCAAACAGGATTTGTTATACCGAAGAATCAGCCGGAAGTATTGGCAGAGAAACTGGAGTTACTAATTAATAATCGTGATCTCTGTAATGAAATGGGTAAAGCAGGCAGAAAGAAGTTTGAACATGAGTTCACTTTAAATCAGTTTGAAATGAGAATTACGGAGATTTTGAATAACGCATTAGCGAAATAATATTGTTTTCTTAATAATATATTTTCCACTATATATGATGAAGATTGTATTAATTATCCCTTTTTTTGGGAAATTTAGACCTGATTTTAAATATTGGCTTAAGAGTGTAGAATATAACTCAACAATTGATTTTCTTTTAATTACCGATCAAAGTGTTGAAGTACCTAATAATGTTAGAATTATTAAATCTACTTTCAAATCATTCGTAAATCGTGTACAACAGTTTTATCAATTTCCAATAGCATTAAATAATCCGTATAAAATATGTGATTTTAAGCCAGCTTTTGGGGAGATATTTCAAAATGAAATTAAATGCTATGATTTCTGGGGACATTGTGATACTGATTTGATATTTGGTGATATAAGACATTTTATCTCCGATGAAATACTTACAAATTATGATAGAATTTTAGCCAATGGGCATTTAACTTTATATAGAAATACACAAGTTACTAATGCAATGTATAAAAAAGCCATTCCATCGTTTAAAGAAGTATTTTCATCTAATGATAATTATGCTTTTGATGAAGCTGGAAGAGGTAATGGAACTACGCTTTACTGGTATAGAAATTTAAAACATAAATTTTATATCAATAGGGAAATATTCGATGATATTTTTACTCTAAAAGACAATTTTGTTCCTACAAATTATAGTATTGAAAACAGAAGAAATTTTATTTATAGTTTTGATAATGGGATATTATTTAGATTTTATGAGATAAATGGGACCGTAAAAAAAGAAGAAACATTGTACGTACATTTTCAGAAAAGAAAATTATTTGTTCCATCTATTGTGCAAAACAGATTTACAATTATACCAAATAAGATAATAACATATATAGAAACGCCTAATATAGACTTTCTTAGAAAGAATGCTAAGGATAAATTTTTTAATAAACAATTTTTTAAGATAAAGACAAAATATGTAAAAAGTAAAATAAAAAAACTCTTAAAAGAGACCTTTTCCACATAAAATACGTCAGACAACGGCAGCCAGAATCATGGAAAAGTATAATGATGAGTATGATTTCAGCCATAGATATTGTTGATACATGGTGATATTAGCGTTTCATAACATGTTTTAGCGTATATTTTGACATAATTGTATCAAAAAACTTGTAAAGATTATCTGCTATACAAAATAATTCTATAACTTTGTTTCCAGTTATAATAGCGATTATTGTTTGTAATCTTTTGTAAATCAGTACCATAAAGATACAATAAATTTCACTAATTAATAAATTTACAAGAACTTACAATTCTTCGAACTCACGATAAAATAGTAAAAGCTGAGAATCCTAATTTATGCTATGTTACACCCAATGCAAAAGGTGGCGCATTTTATAAAGACTTTCTGATAGTGATGATGCTGAAGGCTATGGGGCAGAAAGTTATTATACACTATATTATAATAAGGGCGTTTCAACACGTCAAAATAAATTCATTGACAATATACTGTATCAGCTTTTCTTTAAGAACCTGAAGGTGATTCTATAGGCTGATACTTTATATAATGATATATGTAAATATGTGAACAGAAAGGATGTTTATATATGTCCTAACGGAATACCTGAGACAGTAGAATTAGAGAAGAAAGGACATGACAGCTTTAATATTCTTTTCCTCTCGAATATGATGCAAGAAAAAGGAGTATGGGATTTGGTGGACGCATGTAAAATTCTGAAAGATAAAGGCTTAAATTTCCATTGTCATTTTGTA
>ERZ791716.652-NODE-652-length-19191-cov-3.345736_pt1 | contig 19191 bp, 18 predicted proteins | sample MGYA00510049_ERZ791716 | MGnify/ENA primary metagenome ERZ791716 (study PRJEB30046, sample SAMN00715135) | human gut metagenome | study: EMG produced TPA metagenomics assembly of the A metagenome-wide association study of gut microbiota in type 2... | reverse complement strand
TTTACCTCCAGTAAACCTTCGAAATTTGCATTTGCATCTGACGAAAAATCCATTCCCCAGCCGACCACCTCATTTGTGCGGTGTTACCTTAATTGCAGTATGCCACGAATGATTCGAAATTACAACAGCAGGTTACGCCTGTTTCGCCTTCCACGCCGTAAACGCATCCGCCAGCCGCGCAAATTCCGCCAGCGTCAGCTTTTCGCCGCGGATTCGCTCATCCAGCCCGGCGGTCTGCATCAGCGACGCAGCGTCGGCACGCTCCATGTGGAACGCCGCGCACAAACCGTTCGTCATCGTCTTGCGGCGAAGTGCGAACGCCGCCTGCGCCACGCGGAAGAAATCAGCTTCATCCTGCACCTGTACCGCCGGCGTTTCCCGCCACGGCAGGACGATGAACGCGCTGTCCACCTTCGGCACGGGCGTAAAGCACTTTGCCGGTACATCCATGGCCAGATACGGGTCGCAGTAGAACTGGCTGCGAACGCTGAGCATCCCCCAGCCATCGTCGCCGGGCTGCGCCAGCACCTTGTCCGCCACTTCCTTCTGCACCATCAGCGCCATCCGCCGAATCGGAATCGGGCTGGCAAGCAGCATGGTCAGCAGCGGGGTGGTAATATAATACGGGATATTCGCGACGACAGAGAGCGGCTTGCGCAGGTCTTTCGTCACGTCGGCGAGGTTGAGCGTCATCACGTCGCCCTGCACGAGGGTGAAATTATCGCGTTCAGCGAGGAACGCCGTCAGCAGCGGAATCAGGCGTTCATCCAGCTCGATGGAGAGGACATGGTGTGCCGCATCACAGAGGTATTTGGTCATGCTGCCCGCGCCGGGGCCGATTTCCAGCACATCATCGTCCTTGGTGATTTCGCTGGATGCCACCAGCGCGGCGAGAAGATCCTCGTCATAAATAAAGTTCTGCCCCAAGCCCTGCTTGTAGCGGAGATTGCTGTCGTGAATGCGTTCCTTGGTCTTGCTCATGCGATGCTCCTTCCGGATGGATAAATCCGCTGACATTATACCATAGGGCGTTTACGGAAAGCAAGGGGAATCCATCTTCTCCTTTTTTCTTTTCGGACGTTTTGCGGCAGGCGATCTTTCAAAAAAAATTTTCAAAGCCCCTTGACACAGCGGATCGTGAATGCTATCATTCAAAGTGAACAATGTTCAGTAAGGAGGCGACGTGTGAATACCATCGTGACATCCCGGGAGGAAATTCTGAAAGCCAGCCGGGAATTGATTCGGCAGGAGGGCTGGTCTGCCATCAGCATCCGCTCCGTCGCCGCGGCGTGCGGCGTATCAGTAGGCTCCATCTACAACTATTTTGATTCCAAGACCGAATTGGTCAGTGCGACTGTGGAAAGCGTCTGGGAAGAAATTTTCCACCGCCCGGAAAATGCGGATATGTTTCAAAATATCGTGAGCTGCATCACATGGATGTTTGAACGCATGGCCTATGGCAGCCGGCAGTATCCCGGCTTCTTCACGCTTCATTCGCTCAGCTTCATGCAGAAGGAAAAGAGCGAAGGCAAACTGCGAATGCAGCATGCGTGGCGGCACATTCTGGACGTTTTGTGCTTTGTTCTGAAGCAGGATGCAGGAATACGGCCGGACGCCTTTACGGATGATTTTACGGCGGAAAAGCTGGCGAACGTTCTGTTTTCCCTGATGCTGTCCGCTTTGCTGCGGGAGGACTACGATCCCTCCGCCATTCTGGAAATCATCCGCAGGCTTCTGTATTGACCACACCCGCAGGAACGCGGCGTATCTTCCACACGCAGCGCTTCCTAAAATTCCTACTGATAAGGTAGGCATTTTTTCAAGCGCAAACTGAACATTGTTCAGCAAAAAGGGGGAATAAGCAGGAACAAAGCGAGCAAACTGGAAATAGTATCAAAATCCTGTGCGGGACGCGGCGCGCCGCCTTGGGTTCGGGGAACCATTCTTCGCCGCAGCATCCAACAAGAAAGAGAACAAAAAAGGAGAGTAACTTACTATGCAGGCGATTATTGAAACGCTCTTTGACGCTGTTTATCTGGTGTCCGTCATTACCATCGGCATTCTGATGATTCGTGGAAGCAAGGGCAACAAGCAGTTCCGTCTGTTCGGTCTGATGGCAATTGTGCTGGGCGCAGGCGACTCGTTCCACCTGATTCCGCGTGCGATTGCACTGTGCACCACAGGGCTTGAAAACTTCACCGTACCGCTGGGATTGGGCAAATGGATTACCTCTGTCACCATGACCGTGTTCTATGTGCTGCTCTACTACGTCTGGCGTCAGCGCTATCAGGTCAAGGGGCAGAAGGGGCTGACCGCCGCGGTGTACGGTCTGGCTGCTGTGCGCGTTGCGCTGTGCATGATGCCGCAGAACCAGTGGCTGAGCGCTGAATCTCCGCTTGCCTGGGGCATTTACCGCAACATTCCCTTTGCGCTGATGGGTCTGCTGATTATCGTGCTGTTCTATCGCAGCGCCAAGGAACACGGCGACAAGTCCTTCCGCTGGATGTGGCTGACCATCGTGCTGAGCTTTGGTTTCTATATTCCGGTGGTGCTGTGGGCTGATACCATTCCGATGATCGGTATGCTGATGATCCCCAAAACCTGCGCCTATGTGTGGACGGTGCTGATTGGCTATTCCGCCATGAAAAAGGAATGCTAATCCTGTTTCCAAATGAAATGCGCGGTTGAATCTGGAAATAGTATTACCACCGAAACTGCCCTCGGTGTTGTTCATACGCATTCCTTCCCCCCTGAATCGCAAAGAAGGCTGTGAGCGGAAATTTGCTCACAGCCTTTTGCTTTTTCATGCGACCTTCGGATGAACATCGCATTGGAAACTAAAACGGTTATTTCACGGCGTTCACCAGCGCGACGCAGGCTTCGTGAACCTTCTGCGCGGCAGCGGCGCTGATCGCGGTGGCGTTGTCGGGGTCAGCCTTCAGCTGATTGTAGACTTCGTAGCATTCAGCCTGCAAATCCGCCAGCGTCGTTTCAACCTGTGCCTTTTCATCGTCCGTCAGCGTGCCGTACTCGTAGAGATTGGACAGCGCGTCCATCGTCCAGTAGACGGAATCCGCCCAGTTCTCCGGCAGGACGCAGAAGCCTTCCACCTTCACACGCTCGCCGTTCTCGTTCCGCTTGTTCTTCGTCGTTGCGTAGTACACGCCGCTTTCCGGCTGCGCTTCCACAAAATCTGCCGCCGCGGTGCTGAGCTGATAGCCAGCATAGGTATCCGTGGTCAGCATCGGGTAATACGGCACGAAGACGCTCAGCGCCGCGTCGTCCATCGCGACCCATTCCACGGTGTCGGTGATGCTGTCTTCCTTGGCGACCTGGAAGATGTGCGTTTCAAGGTTGCGCGTCGAGCCAATGCCCGCAATGTGATAGTAGCCGACAACATCCGCGACGCTCCATGCATGGTCAAGCGTGATATTGGTATACATCGGCACGATGCTGCCATCCGCCGCGACGTTGGAAATGGCGAAATCCGCATAAGCGGGTTCTTCCTTGGCGGTTGCGGCGTTGAAGTACTTCAGCGCGTTCACCATACGGGAGCCGACACCCTGATCCGCATTGTAGGAAGCGGCATAGTCGGTGGTGTTGGCTTCCTTGTCGCCGACATAAGAGCCAGCCTGTTCCGCCACGGCAATCAGGTTCGCGGAGGCCATCACGTTCTCGGTATCATCGAGGTCAATCAGACCAATCACCGACATGTTCGGCTGCGAAAACGCCATCGTCGAGGTCAGCTTGACGGCAACATACTGCGTACCGGAAGCGTTTTCGACGTACCACACTTCCTTGTCATCCGCAATGAAGATGCCGGAGCCGCCCGCCGCGCCGACAGAATCGTAAATGCTCAGCAGCAGTTCGACTGCTTCCTTCGCCGTCGCGGATTCGCTCAGCAATACGGTCGTGATTTCGGCCTCTTCAATGCCCTCGTCCGTGTACGGATCAACTTCATACAGCGCATCGGAGCAGCCGATGGTTTCGGTCGCGCTCACGCTTACGCCCATGCTGTTCGTTCCGCCTGCCTCATAGGGCGTATGTGCATGGGTCTGACCGCAGTCCGGGCAGACGCCATCCTTCGCCGCGCCGTTGTCATCGCGGAACGCCGTGTAGGCGTAGCTGTCCTTGGTAAAGGTGTAGGTGAAGCCGTAGCAGCCGTTGTACACCTCGCCGGCGGTATGGACGCCAGCGGGAATCGCGTAGAACAGCTTGTTGTAGCTGTTGGAAATATCCTCCGAGCGGGCGAACATCGTCGTGCCGTCCGCGGTGAGGTCAGAACCTACATAAACAGCGGTGCAGGCAAGCGCATTGACCGACGTCAAGCAGAGTGCCAGCGCCAGGAAAAGCGGGAAAAGTTTCTTTGCATTCAGGTGAGCCATGATTGCCACCATCCTTCCTTGTGTTTGACGGAAGGCATTATACTGCATATTTATTCGCTTGTCAAGCGGTTTTATGAATAATTATGCTAATTTCGTGATAAAAATTCAGGCATGGTGAATATGGCAGAAAAACGGACAAATCAGCAGGAGATTTCCATCTGCGTGGCGAATCTTACCAGCAGAAAAAGCGGTATATCCGCTGCAAAAAGGAGGAGAATCCCCATGAAACGAATGCTGTCCATCCTGCTGATTCTCATGCTTGTGCCGTGCGCGGCGCTGGCTGAGGAGGAAGACGAACCCGTGACCCCGATGTACGAGCTGACGATGGCGCACGGCTTCCGCTTCGGCGGCGCGCTGTCCTACATGCAGCTATGGGACGCGAACTACCTGAACTTCCTGAAAACGCACTGCAACAGCATCACGGCGACGAACGAGATGAAGGCGTACTCTCTGCTTGACCAGAGCAAAAGCCGCGCCAGCAGCGACGGGATGCCGCGCATGAATTTTAGCGCGGCGGACAAGATGGTCGCTTGGGCGCAGGAGAACGGCCTCGGCGTGCGCGGGCATGTGCTGGTGTGGGATGCCTATATGACGCCGTGGTTTTTCCACGAGCAGTACGACGCAGGCAAGCCGCTTGTCAGCCGAGAGGTGATGCTCCAGCGGCTGGAGAGCTACATCACGCAGGTCATCACCCACTTTGAGGAGAAATTTCCCGGCGTGGTGTACTGCTGGGACGTGGTGAATGAAGCCGTCGGCGAAGGCAGTGAGTTCGATCCGGCCGACCCGCGCCACATCCGCACCACCCGCGGCGGCGTTCGCAACGTGTTCTATGACACCATCGGCAGCGACTATGTGGAATATGCATTCCTCTACGCGCGCAACACGGTGGATGCGCTTGGGGCGGACATCCGCCTGTTCTACAACGACTACAATACGTTCTACGCCGAAAAACGGGATGCCATTATCGCCCTGACGCGGAGCATCAACAGCTTCGCGGCGGATGCGGACGGGAATCCGCGCAAGCTCTGCGACGGCGTTGGGATGCAGGGATACATCGGCGGCTACGGCACGCAGACGGGCTGCATGAATGTGAATGACCTTGCGCTCATCAGCACCGCCATCAAGACCTATGCGGCGGAAGGGCTGGAGGTGCAGCTGACGGAAATGGCAGTGCGCAACTTTGACGCGGCGAAAGTCGAAGAGCACGCGGATTTCTACGTTCGTCTCTTCAAGGTATTCTGCGCCGTGAACCGCGGCGACACGCAGCCGCTGACGGGCGTATCCGTCTGGGGCATGTTCGATTTTCCGAACGACCAGCCGACTTCCTACACCTACAAGATGAACGGCACGCACAGCGGGCTGCTGGACGAAAAAGGAATCCCGAAAGATGTTTTCTGGCAGATTGAAGAGCTGCTGAAGGAGTGAGTGACCCAAGGGGCGCTGCCCCTTGACTCCGCAAGGGAGTTCCTCCCTTGACCCTTTCGCGCGATTCAGTTGGTGACACTTTCATACAATGCCCGCGTGTTTATACAGGGGTTTCCCCCCCCCCCCGGGGGGGGCGGCGGCGGGGCGCGCCTTATGCCGTTCTCGCCCGACACTTCCTCTTCGGCCGATGCAAGCCATATGGTGTTGTAGCTCTGCGGGCGCGACGTTATGTGCCTGAAGGCCTGCAGCAGGGCAACGAGTCCGCCGCCGCAGTCGTTGCTGCCCAGTCCGTACAGCCTTCCGCCGCATACGTCAGGGCTGAATGGATTGCGCGTCCACGAGCTCACCGGCTTCACCGTGTCGATGTGTGCGTTGAGCAGCAGCGTTGGCTTCGCGCTGTCAAATCCGCTGCTCTTAATCCATATGTTGTTGCCTTCGCGGCTGTATTCGTAGCCATATCCGCTTATCGCGCGTGCCATTACGTCTGCCGCTGCGCTCTCGTCGCGGCTCACCGACGGCGTGGCTATCAGCTCTTTAAGCAGTTCTATGGCGTCGTTGAGATATTCTTTCTGTGTCATAATCATTCAAAAAAGTTGTCGCCAGATGGCCTGCAACAGACCGTCCGGCCGTTCATAATGCAATTATTTGCTGCAAAGTTAATTCAATATGACGTAAAAACAAAATAATATAGGCACAAGTGTCATGCCGTGTCAGGTGCCGCGCCGGGCGGTCTCTGAGGCATGTTTGCGTGCAGCCGGCGCAGCATTGTCCGTTTTGTCAGTTAAAGTGGCGTGTTTTAGATTTCCTTTTAAAGTAAAAAAGCCGTTTTTATTTTGTTTTTATTATAATTTAATATAACTTTGCATCTAACAAAAAACAATACGCTTATGCAGACAAGATGTCATCTTTCGGTTCTAATCCACGAACAAGCAAAGAAGTATGGAAACAAGCGCGTACTTATTTACCGTGACTTTGGCGACACGCAGTGGAAGTCGGTGTCGTGGAAAGAATTCTCGCGTAAGGTGAGACATGTGTCTAACGCCCTGCTGAACATCGGCGTCAAGGTACAGGAGAACATCGGCGTGTTCTCGCAGAACTCCCTCCAGTATCTCTACACCGACTTCGGAGCGTTCGGCATAAGGGCCGTCAGCGTGCCCTTCTATGCCACCAGCAGCGAGCAGCAGATACAGTATATGATAGACGACGCACAGGTGCGCGTGCTCTTTGTCGGCGAGCAGGAGCAGTACGACAAGGCCTTCAGGGTGTTCTCCCACTGTCCTTCGCTCGAGCGCGTAATAGTCTTCGACAAGCGTGTTGTCATCAGTCCGAACGATAAAAACTCAATATATTTTGACGATTTCCTGACGCTCGGCGAGAACAGTCCGCGGCAGTCGGAAGTGGAAAAGCTGTATGCCGAGGCCAATGAAGACGACCTCTGCAACATACTCTACACCAGCGGAACCACCGGCGACAGCAAGGGCGTGATGCTTTCTTACGGTCAGTTTCATGCCGCACTTAAGGCTAACGACGAGGTTGTGCCGGTAACTGATAAAGACCGCATAATGAACTTCCTGCCCATCACTCACATCTTTGAGCGCGGATGGCTGTTCCTCTGTCTTAGCGAGGGTGCAGAGATTGTAATCAACACCAACCCGAAGGAGATACAGCAGTCTATGCGCGAGACTCATCCTACGTGTATGAGCTCCGTGCCAAGATTCTGGGAGAAAGTGTATGCCGGCGTAAAGGACAAGATAGACAGGGCCAACCCCGTGAGACGCAAGCTCTTCATGAAGGCCCTGGCCGTAGGACGCAAGCACAATATCGAATATCTCAGCCGCGGCAAGCGTCCGCCGCTGTCGCTGAAGATGAAGTATGCGCTCATGAACAGGACGCTCGTCCTTCAGCATCGTGCGTAATGAGCTGGGACTAGAGCATCCCAACATATTCCCCACGGCAGGAGCCACGGTGTCGGAGGAGGTGGAGTGCTTCGTGCATTCTATCGGAATCGACATGATCGTTGGCTACGGCCTCACCGAGAGCCTCGCCACCGTGTCGTGCGACCATAAGAATGAGCCTTTCACAGTAGGGTCGGTAGGTCGCCCGATCAGCGGTCTTGACATTAAGATAGGCGAGAACGACGAGATTCTGCTCAAAGGCCCCACCATCACAAGGGGATATTACAAGCGCGACGCTCTCAACCGCGAGGTGTTCGACGAGGACGGATACTTCCATACAGGCGACTCAGGCTATATAAGTAAAGGTGAACTCTTCCTGAAAGACAGGATAAAAGACCTCTTCAAGACATCCAACGGCAAATATATAGCGCCGCAGATGATAGAGTCGAAGCTGCTTGTTGACAAGTTTATCGACCAGATAGCCGTCATAGCCGACCAGCGCAAGTTTGTGTCTGCACTGGTTATACCCGACTATGCCCTGCTCGAGGAATACGCCCGCGACAACAACATAAAGTTTGGCTGCCGCGAAGACCTGTGCGCCGACCCGCGCATCAACAAGATGATGGCCGACCGCATAGAGACGCTTCAGCAGCAGTTTGCCAGCTATGAGAAGATAAAGCGCTTCACCATACTGCCAAAGCATTTCACTATGGAGAGCGGAGAGCTTACCAATACGCTCAAGATAAGGCGAAAGGTGCTCAACAAGAACTACGCCGGCGTAATAGACAAGATGTATGAAGACGCTGACGCCGTGCAGCCTGAAACACCCGTTAAATAACAGAAAAAACGACAGTAACCCAGATGATAACAAGTGATCAACTGAAAGATGTGATGGAGCGTGCCGAGGCACTGCATCATTATCTTGACATAGACAAGAAGAAAATAGAATTTGAGGAAGAACAGCTGCGCACACAGGCGCCCGACTTCTGGGACGACCCTAAGCGCGCCCAGGAACAGATGAAGAAGGTGAAGGGCATACAGCGCTGGATCGACGGATATAAGGAGGTGCGCACCTGTGCCGACGAGCTTCAGCTGGCTTTCGACTTCTATCATGACGATATGGTTACCGAAGAGGAGGTAGACGAAGACTACGCCAAGGCTATAAAGGCCATAGAGGACCTTGAACTTAAGAATATGCTCCGCCAGAAGGAAGATCCCATGGACTGTGTGCTCAAGATAAACAGCGGCGCCGGCGGCACCGAGAGCCAGGACTGGGCGCAGATGCTCATGCGTATGTATATGCGCTGGGCTGAGGCTCACGGCCACAAGGTTACAATCAGCAACCTGCAGGAGGGCGACGAGGCCGGAATAAAGAGCGTTACCATGGAGATTGAGGGCGGAGAGTATGCCTACGGATATCTTAAGAGCGAGAACGGAGTCCACCGCCTGGTGCGTGTCTCTCCGTTTAATGCGCAGGGCAAGCGCATGACCAGCTTCGCCAGCGTGTTCGTTTCGCCTCTCGTCGACGACACGATCGAGGTCTATGTCGACCCGTCAAAGGTCAGCTGGGACTTGTTCCGTTCGGGAGGTGCCGGCGGACAGAACGTCAACAAGGTGGAAACCGGTGTGCGTCTGCGCTACCAGTATGTCGACCCCGACACCGGCGAAGAAGAGGAAATCCTCATTGAGAACACAGAGAGCCGCAAGCAGCTTGAGAACCGCAACAACGCCATGCGCCTGCTCAAGTCGCAGCTCTACGACCGTGCAATGAAGAAACGCCTCGAGGCTCAGGCCAAGATTGAGGCAGGAAAGAAGAAGATAGAGTGGGGAAGTCAGATAAGAAGTTATGTCTTCGACGACCGCCGCGTCAAGGATCACCGCACCAACTATCAGACGTCTGACGTGGACGGAGTGATGGACGGAAAGATCGACGGCTTCATCAAGGCATACCTTATGGAGTTTCCGGTTACCGACGAGGAGTAATTCTTCGTCGGCATATAGTGCCGGATGCAGTCCGGTTGCTTTCTTCAGACATGCGCATTTGCGCCTCGCCGTCAGGCGTTGCAGTTTCTTTTGCTGCCTCGTCAGCGGCATTCGGCCATGCGTCAGGCCGTATGACAATATTTTAAGAACCTTAATTTTAAAGATAATAACTATGAGTCAGAACAGAAAATTACGCCGCGCTAAGCGTGAGGCAGAACAAGAACAGCAAGGCAAGAAAGTCGTTACATGGATATTTGCGGCACTGGTTATCTTTGCCGTGATATATCTTGTTGTTCTAATGATAGGCCAGATGTAATATGAGTGGTCTGGAGATAGAGCGCAAGTTCTTGGTTCACAAGGCCGGCCGGCCGTATGCGGCTCAGGCTACATCGTCGAGCCGCATACGCCAGGGCTATATCTGCAGCGAGCGCGGGCGCACTGTCAGGGTGCGTATTCGCGACGGCCGCGGCTTCATAACAATCAAGGGACCGTCTGACGGCAAAGGCATGAGCCGCTATGAGTTTGAGAAGGAGATAACGCTCGACGAGGCCTCGCATCTTATGGAGCTGTGCGAGCCGGGCATTATCGACAAGACCCGATATCTCGTTGCCAGCGGAAAGCATGTGTTCGAGGTAGATGAGTTCTATGGAGAGAACGAAGGTCTGGTAATGGCAGAGGTGGAGCTGCAGAGCGAGGACGAGCCTTTTGTCAAGCCCGACTTCATTGCCGACGAGGTAACTGCCGACCGCCGCTTCTACAACTCAACGCTGCGCCGCTCGCCGTTCAGTGCCTGGCGCGACTCTTTGCCAGAAGAATTCCGATAACGGCAGCCAGCGTTACGCCCGTGGCATTGGCCGCAAAGTCGAGCCAGTCGCCGCTTCTCCTGCCGCCGGTGCAGTTTTCCTGCAGTATCTCTATCAGTCCGCTCATCATCACGGGGGCGAGCCATGCCCATATAAAAAGCTTCATCGTCTCAGGTGTCTTGTGATGTCTGAGGTATTCAATCCATATTGTTGTGCATGTTCCGGCATACATAACTATGTGTACCCATTTGTCTATGAAAGCCACGTTGTCAAGCGGAGTGCGTGGCGGATAGCAGAAACACAGAATCCATATCGTGGCCAGAAACAGATATGAAAACGGGTATTTCTTTACTTGCGGTTGTCTTAGTCTCATCAATGTCAGTCTTTTTGTGCAAAGGTAGCATATTTCTGTGAAAACCTGACATCGATTGCCGTGAAAACAAGAAGCGTCTCTTATGCAGGCTTTGACTTTTGGCAACAGGCGGGTGCAAGTGGTTAATGGTAACATAAGACATTAAAGTGAAAATTTACTATTATGAAATCAGAGAGAGCAAGTTTTGGAAGTAAGCTTGGAATTATTCTTGCCACAGCCGGTTCTGCCGTAGGATTAGGTAACGTCTGGCGCTTCCCCTATATGGCGGGAGAGCACGGCGGCGGAGTGTATATTATTGTCTACATTGCCTGTGTGCTTCTGCTCGGCATTCCCTGCATCGTCAGCGAGTTTGTGATAGGACGCCGTGCCGCATCCAACACGGCGCGGGCCTACGGCATTTTGTCCGGCGGCAAGCCGTGGATGCTTGTCGGTCTGCTCGGAGTGCTTACAGGTTTTCTGATTTCGGGATATTACGCCGTGGTGTCAGGCTGGTGCCTGCATTATATATATGCCTCGGTTGCGGGCCATCTGCACGGGTCGCCCGACTTCTTTGCAGGTTATTTCTCGTCTTTCGAGACTAATCCCTGGAAGCCTGCCTTCTGGACACTTCTGTTTATGCTTATTACTCACCTTATAATAATACGCGGCATCCGCGGAGGCATTGAGAAGGCTTCAAAGCTGATGATGCCCATACTTTTTGTGCTTCTCATAGTCATTGTCGTGCTTTCGTGCATGCTTCCCGGGGCTATGGAAGGCGTGAAGTTTCTGTTTGAACCAGACTTCAGCAAGGTTGACGGCAGCATGTTTCTCGGTGCTCTCGGCCAGGCTTTCTTCTCGCTCAGTATTGGTATGGGATGCCTGTGTACGTATGCGTCATACTTCAGTAAGGATACCGACCTGATGAAGTCGGCCGCCCAGATAGCCTTTATCGACACCGTTGTGGCCGTGCTTGCGGGCCTAATGATTTTCCCCGCAACGTTTTCGGTGGGTATCAGTCCCGATTCAGGTCCATCATTGGTGTTCATCACCTTGCCTAACGTGTTCCAGCAGGCATTCTCAAGCATGCCGGCTGTGGGCTATGTCGTGTCTGCCGCGTTCTATGCGTTGCTGGCTTTGGCAGCCCTTACATCCATAATCTCCATGCACGAGGCAAGCACCGTGTTCTTCGAGGAGGAGTGCAAGCTCAGCCGCAAGCGTGCTGCCACTATCGTAACCGTGGCCTGCTCGGTGATAGGTCTTGTATGTTCGATGTCTTTGGGCGGATACGATTTGCTGACTGTTTTTGGCCGTACGCTGTTCGACGTGTTCGATTTCTTTACAGGACAAATAATGCTTCCCGTGGGAGGATTCCTTACATGTATCTTCCTCGGCTGGTTCCTGCCGCATAAGCTGGTGCGTGATGAGTTTACCAATCATGGCACGTTGCGCGGCCGTCTGTTCGGCATCTATCTGTTCTGTGTGAGATATGTGTGTCCCGTAGGAATATTGCTTATATTCCTTCAGCAGTTTGGCATAATCTGATAGGTGAGGCTATGCCGTTCGGTTTCATTTAGCATCACAGAAAAATGCGCGGGTTCTTTTATCTTAACCGCACCGACCGCCGTGTTGTGGTGGCCGTGCTCCTTGTGGCCGTAGCCGCCGCGGGGCTGCTTCTCTGTGCCGGCTACGGCGCGGGCGAGTCGCCTGCAGGCGTGGCAGGAGATGCTCCTGCCGTGGCGTCTGGCGGCAGAAAAGGCTCTGCCGGTAAGAAGGACGGATATGCGGAATATACCGATGGCCGGCGCACTGAGCTGTCATACTTCGACCCTAACACGGCAGACAGCACACAGCTGCTGAGGCTCGGGCTGGCGCCGTGGCAGGTCAGAAACATATATAAGTACAGGGCCAAGGGCGGAATATATCGCACCAAGGCCGACTTTGCACGCCTTTACGGACTTACGGCGCAGAAGTTTAAGGAACTGGAGCCATACATACGCATCGAGGGCGACTATCGTCCGGCATCTGAGGTGTATGGAAGCAGCACTGCCGACCTGACCATACGCGACACGACGAGATACCCCGTGAAGATAAAGCCCGGCGAACATATCGTGCTGAACACGGCCGACACGTCGCAGCTGAAGCGCGTGCCGGGCATAGGCAGCGGCTTTGCCCGCGCCATAGTGAGCTACGGCCGTCGGCTGGGCGGATATGTCAGCGTTGATCAGCTGCGCGAGATTGACAACTTTCCCGAGTCGGCCATAGCCTATTTTGTGGTGAAGCATCCTGTGGTTAGCCGGCTCAACCTCAACCGACTGCCGCTCAGCAGTCTGCGCAGACACCCCTACATAGGCTTCTATCAGGCCAAGACCATAATAGAATATCGCCGGCTGCACGGAAGAATAAACTCGCTCGACGACCTGAAACTGTGCAAGGACTTCACGCCCGAGGCCATCGAGCGCCTGCGCCCCTATGTGGAATTCTGACGCCCCTCTTTGCTTCCCGTGACGCAGGGAAAATATGCTTGTGTAACATATTGATATCCAGTGCGTTGCAAAAGGCCATGTTTTGCGCTCCAAAAGACCGTCTTTTATCATGCAAAAGACCACCTTTTAGAGCCTGAAACATGGCCTTTTGCATTACGGCTGCACAGAGCATGCGTCATGACATCAGCCTGACGCTGCTCTCATCTCAAATACGGCATCAGTGTTCAGCCTGTATTTTTGCCTTATGTTGAGCAGATTTTCGTTATAATTTTCGCCTGCATAGCAGACTCTGTAAAGAAAAGCTGACGTAAAGACGACGGCAGAAAGCAAGAAGACTGCTGAAAACATGAATAGACAAAGTAGATAAAACTATGTTCGGAATAATGTTCGGTTAAGGCTTGTCCCCGTGCCGTGGACTCCTTTCGGTCCTTTGTCCGTGCCCGTATGAGGCTGCCTCGGCCAGCCCTTGCAGCCGTCGTGTTACGCCCTGCGGCGGCCTTTAGGCATGGCTCCGCAGTTTGATTTCTGCCTGCATGGCGAGCTTTTTGATTATTATCGTTTAATTAATCAAAAAAAAGGAATAGCCCAATGTTATTCAAATTATTTTTTCTACTTTTGCAAAGTAGAAATTACAAAACACACATATATATTTAAAAACTACAAAACTATGGATTTAGTTCAGCAAATCATTGAGCGCGCTAAAAGCAACAAGCAGCGCATCGTGCTCCCCGAAGCCACAGAGGAGCGCACTTTAAGGGCAGCCGACATGGTGCTGGCCGAAGGTGTGGCTGACATCATTCTTATCGGCAATCCCGGTGAGATAAACTCTCTGGCAGAGCAGTGGGGCCTGAAAAATATCGACAAGGCTACTATCGTTGACCCGGAGAACAACCCCAAGAGTGAGGAATATGCAGCCCTGCTGGCAGAGCTCCGCAAGAAGAAGGGCATGACCATCGAGCAGGCTCGCGAGCTGGTTAAGAATCCTCTCTATCTCGGATGTATGATTATAAAGACTGGCGGAGCCGACGGACAGATATCTGGAGCGCTCAGCACAACGGCCGACACTCTGCGTCCGGCTCTTCAGATCATCAAGTGTACCCCCGGAATCACATGCGTCAGCGGCGCAATGCTGCTCATCACAAAGCAGCCTCAGTATGGCGAGAACGGCGTGCTCGTAGTAGGCGACGTTGCCGTTACACCTATGCCCGACGCACAGCAGCTGGCTCAGATTGCCGTTTGCACAGCTCAGACAGCCAAATCAGTTGCAGGCTTCGCTGATCCTCGCGTGGCTATGCTCAGCTTCTCAACAAAAGGCAGCGCAAGCCATGAGGTGGTTGACAAGGTGGTTGAGGCTACAAAACTGGCTAAGGAGCTCGATCCGTCTCTCAAGGTTGACGGCGAACTGCAGGCCGACGCAGCCCTCGTACCTTCAGTAGGCGAGAAGAAGGCTCCCGGAAGCGACATCGCCGGCAAGGCCAACGTTCTCGTATTCCCATGCCTCGAGGTAGGCAACATCAGCTATAAGATGGTTCAGCGTCTTGGCGGTGCCGAGGCCATAGGTCCTATCCTTCAGGGTATCGCCCGTCCGGTTAACGACCTCAGCCGCGGCTGCTCAGTAGAGGATATTTACAAGCTGGTAGCCATCACGGCATGCCAGGCAATGGATGCAAAAGCATAATTAATAATTTAAGTAGTTAAAGGAGTTATAGTAGTTAAAGAAGTTAAAGTCAATAGCCTTGCAGATGAACAACTTTGAGAGCGTGGTGGCATGGCAGAAGGCCTACAAGTTTACCTTGCTGGCATATAAGGTAGCCAACACCTTTCCCGAATGTGAACGCTTCGGACTCTGCTCTCAGTTTAAAAGAGCTGCGGTTTCTGTTCCGGCCAATATTGCTGAGGGATATAAAAAACTCAGCAAGGCAGACAAGCTGCGCTTCTATAATATCGCGCAAGGAAGCATTGAAGAATGCAGATGCTATGTTTATTTGTCGAAAGACCTTGGGTATGTTGATGCTCCGGTTTTCAACGAACTGATGGGAGCTCTGTCTGATGCAAGCAGGCTGCTTAACGCATATTGCAAGGGTGTGATAAATAATGGCTATGCTGATGATGGCCAACAGGGCTATTGACTTTAACTTCTTTAACTACTATAACTACTTTAACTCCCGATAAACAACTTATAACCATGAAAATTTTAGTATTAAACTGCGGCAGCTCGTCTATCAAGTATGCACTTTACAACATGGACGACAAGTCTGTCATGACATCAGGCGGTGCAGAGCGCGTTGGTCTCGACGGCGCTTTCGTTAAAGTGAAGCTGCCTAACGGAGAGAAAAAAACTGTAATGCACGACATTCCCGAACATACAGAGGGAGTGAAGTTCATCTTCTCACTGCTCACCGATCCTGAAATCGGCGTTATTAAAGACCTCAATGAAATCGACGCCGTTGGCCATCGTATGGTGCACGGAGGCGAGAAGTTCAACAAGAGCGTGGTGCTTACCGACGAGGTGCTCAAGACTTTTGAAGAGTGCATCGACCTGGCTCCGCTGCACAATCCGGCCAACCTCAAGGGTGTTAAGGCCGTCAGCGAGCTTATGCCCGGTCTGCCTCAGGTAGGCGTGTTCGATACAGCCTTCCATCAGACTATGCCCGCACACTCATATCTCTACGCCATACCGTATGAGCTTTATGAGAAATATGGCGTGCGCCGCTACGGATTCCACGGAACAAGCCACCGCTATGTGTCAAAGAGAGTGTGCGACTTCCTGGGCGTAAATCCTGCCGACAAGAAGGTCATCACCTGCCACATAGGCAACGGAGGCAGTATAGCTGCCGTTGACGGAGGCAAATGTGTTGACACATCAATGGGTCTCACACCGCTCGAAGGCCTCATGATGGGCACACGAAGCGGTGATATCGACGGCGGTGCCATCACATTCCTCGAGAAGAAACTCGGTCTCGACGCTGACGGAATGTCAAATCTGCTCAACAAGAAGAGCGGTGTGCTCGGCATAACAGGCATCTCTTCAGACATGCGTGAGATAGAGTCTGCCAACGATGAGGGCAACGAGCGTGCCAAGCTGGCTCTCGACATGTACAGCTACAGAATAAAGAAATACGTTGGAGCCTATGCTGCTGCCATGGGCGGATGCGACATCATCGTGTTCACCGCAGGCGTTGGCGAGAACCAGGCTTCTATGCGTGAGGATGTATGCAAGAACATGGAGTACATGGGTGTTAAGCTCGACGTTGAGAAGAACAAGACCATCCGCGGTGAGGAAGCCATCATCTCTACTCCCGACTCTAAGGTTACGGTATGCGTAATTCCTACAGACGAGGAGCTGATGATTGCAACAGACACAATGAATCTGCTGTAATTTTTACACGGATAACATATAATAAAGGTGAGAAAGCATGTGCGTCTGATATGTCATGACGCCGTCTTTCTCACCTTTTTTTATTTGTTGAGGCTTGCACCCCGTGCGTGTTGTCGCTGTTGTTGCTGCCTGATGCAGTGCAGTATGCCGCCGTTGTTGTGCCGTAGGGGCTGCTGAAGGCTTATGGCTTGCTCTCGCCCTCGGCGTATTCTTCGAGGAACAGATGCTCGCCGTCGAACACAACGTATGTGACCTGCCATATCCAGTCGCCTATAATCATCATCCGCGTCTTGCGCGACAGCATGAGGTCGAGCTCTATGTGGCGGTGTCCGTAGATGAAATAGTCGATGTCCGGATGGGTCTTCATATACTTCTTGGTGTATTTTACCAAGGCTTCTTTGTCCTCACCCTGATAGGGCGGCTCCTTTCCGTCGGCACGCTTCATGCGGCTGTGCTTGGCCCATGTCAGTCCGAACCAGATGCCCCAGCGCGGATGCAGCGCGCTGAACATGCGCTGGCAGACGCGGTTGTGGAACACGCGGCGTATGAAGTTGAACTTAGGGTCGTGGTCGCCAAGGCCGTCGCCGTGTGCCATGTAGAACACCTTGTCGTATATGTCTACGGTCGTTGGCTTGGTGTGTATGATTACGCCGCACTCCTCTTCAAGATAGCCGTACATCCAGATGTCGTGGTTGCCGGTGAAGAAGTGCACCTCAACGCCCATGTCGGTCAGCTCGGAGAGCTTGCCCAGGAAGCGCGTATATCCCTTGGGCACGGCATATTTGTATTCGTACCAGAAGTCGAACATGTCGCCCAGCAGGTATATTGCCGCGGCCTTGTTCTTTATTTCGTCAAGAAACCGCACCAGCCTGCGCTCCTGCGTGCGGCCGTGAGCTATGGCCAGCGAGCCCAGGTGTGCGTCGGACAGTATGTAGACATTCTTTCTCATGGTGCAGATGTTTTAGTTTTTATGATATGCTGTTATTCGAATCCCAGTTCGAGGCGTGCCTCCTCGCTGAGCATGCTCTGGTCCCATGCGGGTTCGAACACGAGGTTCACCGTGGCCGACTTTACGCCGTCGAGGCTGTCTACCTTCTGCCTTACGTCCTCGAGGATGAAGTCTGCCGCCGGACATGTGGGCGCGGTGAAGGTCATGTCGATGTCCACGGTGGCGTCGTCTTTCACGTCGATCTTGTAAATCAGTCCGAGGTCGTATATGTTTACGGGTATTTCCGGGTCGTATACAGTCTTGAGCACATCTACTATTCTCTCTTCTATAGCTGTTTTTTCTTCTTGAGTCATGATTCTTATTTTATGATTAGTTGCATCATCTGTGTGCAGGCCGCTGCTTGTGCCGTGCCTGTGTGCCTGTTGCATAATAGGGCAATACAAAGATAGGTGAAAAAAAGCGTATTACAAAATTTATGCCGTTTTTTTGTGCCGTGCGGCGTTCTGTTGTGCCACGGCTGTTGCCCTGCCTGTGCAGCGGAGTGGTGTTGGCTGAGATTGGACTTTGCGCAAAAAGAAGCCCGGACGCAAGCGTATGGCAGAAGGCGTCCGGGCGGATTCAGTTGTAGTAATTATTGATTGTCTTGCTGTTTTTCGGTTGCAGGCAGAGTGACAGTTGTTGCTGTGTAGTCCTCAACTTGTTTTCCGTCGATTTTCACGTTCTTGATGTTGAGTGTCAGCGTCAGCTTGTTGTCCTCCCCGTTGTATGATGCAGTCGTAACGGCCACGTCGGCAGTAGCCTTCACGGTGTTCTCGCCGGCCTGGTATTCAAAGTTGCAGATGCAGCTGTCGGCTGTCATGCTTACAATGTTGTTGGCATATCCGCTTATTCTGTAGCTTACGCTGCATGTGTCGGCCTTGTATGTGTTGAGCGCCTGCTCGAGGTTTTCTGCTGCTACAACGTCCTTTATGATGTTGCTTACGGGCAGGTTGAACTGCATGTCGGCTGTTCCGAGAGTTACTGTCATTGCCGAGTCGGCTGTAGCTTCGCCGTATTCCATGCTGTTTACATATGTGCCGGGCATTGCGCTGAGTACTTCCTGTGGTACGCTTACGCCGTTGTCTTCATCGTCGTCGCAAGATGTCATTGTTGCTGTGAGGCATAAGCCCATGATAAATCCAAATATTAATTTCAAAGATTTCATTGCTTTTTTGTTTTTAATTTTACGTTATTTTGTTTGTGAGTACTCGTAATTGTAAATGTTACGGTGACAGAAAACTTGCATGGGGGCGTGGTTAAAACTTGTAAAAATATATTTTCTACACTGAAAAATCTGTCATCCTTTGCCGTTGTCAATGCTTTTCTGCCGGCCTTTTTCTGCTGCCTTTCACCGGCGTTGCATAGACTTTGATTGTGGTGATTTAGGATGTTGTATGGTATTGCCATTGAGACTGATTTCTAAAAGACCGCCTTTCGCCTTTTGAAAGGCCACATATTGCACGCTAAAAGGCCACCTTTTAGAAGCTAAAAGATGGAA
>ERZ791716.650-NODE-650-length-19249-cov-3.046421_pt1 | contig 19249 bp, 17 predicted proteins | sample MGYA00510049_ERZ791716 | MGnify/ENA primary metagenome ERZ791716 (study PRJEB30046, sample SAMN00715135) | human gut metagenome | study: EMG produced TPA metagenomics assembly of the A metagenome-wide association study of gut microbiota in type 2... | reverse complement strand
AATCTCACCCAGAATGTTCAGATCCATGCTCTCTGGGAAGCAGACAAGGTTCAGTGCAGTCTTCACCTCGCCACCCATGGCATAGACATCGCTCAGGGCGTTGGCCGCTGCAATCTGGCCGAAGGTATAGGGGTCGTCCACCATCGGCGGGAAAAAATCCACTGTCTGCACCAGTGCTACATCATCGGTAATGCGGTATACAGCCGCATCATCCCGGCTGTCGTACCCGACCAGAAGGCTCGGGTCTCTTGCACCGCGCGGCAGCTTTTCCAGAATACGGCTCAGCGCTCCGGCCCCCAGCTTTGCGGTACATCCGCCGCCGGTGCAGAACACGATCTTGTTTTCTTTGCTCATGCACGTTTTCCTTTCTCGAAATGAGACGTAACGCAGGAAATACGATAAATATTTTTCAGAATATCAGCTATCTGCCGGGCCAGAGCAGCCTGCTCTTTTGTATCGGCCTGATTGAGTACAGCATAAAAGCTGCGATCCCCTACAGCCTTCCTTCCACCGGCTTCACTTGCAAGCAGCTTTGCCAGAAGTTCCGGTGTCAACTGCGCATCCTGCGGAACACAAAGCAGCTCTGCGGCAAGCTCCGCCCGGAAACAGACCTCCCGGAGCGGATGCCTCAACGCAGAAAGCCCTGCTACGGCCAGAACCGTATCGCACTGCGGTAAAAGCACCGGCTCCCGCGCCGCGGGGGGCCTTCCGGGGCCCCGCTACTAGCGGGTGCCTTGCAGGGCATCCGTTTTGCGCCGTCCGCTTCAATGAGCACGATATCTGCAAGGGTCATCCAGCGCTCCAGCTGTGCCTGCGGCGGGGCCGTCAATTTGCCGCCGTGTGCAGCGGTTCCGGCCACGGCATAACTGCCGCACTTCCACAGGCGGAAAAGCTCTGCATCCGTCTGTGCCCAGACCCCGCCGGGCGGCTGCATAATATGGGTGGTGGTAGCGGCCAATACCCGCCAGCCTTTGCGGGCGCAGTGCGCAGCCAGATTGTACATCAGTGTGGTCTTTCCGCCGCCGCCCACCAGAGAAATAACATGTCCCTTCTCCGCAAGAAACGGAAAAATTTTTTCGTCGATCATTTCTGCTTTTCTGCAACTGCCATGGCGATTTTTTCCGGTGTGATGGGCAGCTCATAGAACCGGGTGCCGATAGCGTTATAGATGGCATCGGAAATGGCAGGCAGCGGTGTATTGATGACCACCTCGCCGATGGACTTTGCGCCAAAGGGTCCGTTGGGTTCATAGCTGCTCTCGAATTCAACCTTGATTTTGCCCACATCGGTGCGGGCCGGAATTTTGTACTGGAACAGAGAATTCTCTTCCGGGCAGCCATTTTTATCGTAAGTGATATTTTCGGTCAGAACCATGCCGATGCCCTGCAGCAGACCGCCCTCAGCCTGCACACGGGTCAAGTTCGGGTTGATGGGCGTGCCGCAGTCCACACAGGCATCAAATTCCAGCAGCTTTACCTCGCCGGTCTCGGTATCCACTTCCACCTCAGCAGCACCAACCATGAACGGCGGCGGCGACAAAGGCGAAGTATGCGTTTCGGTGGCTTCCAGCGGCACCATATGGCCGAACTGCGAAGCATACGCAATCTCGCTCAGAGACTTTTTCTGTGTGGGATCTTTGCTCTTGAAAACATCTTTTCCATCAAATTCCACATCGTCCTCGGTGCATTCCAGCAGCTCTGCGCCCAGCTTGCAGATCTGGCCGCGCAGCTTCATGGCACACTTTTCGGTGGCCTTGCCGGTAACGTAAGTGGTACTGGACGCATAGGAGCCGGAGTCATAGGGCGAGGTATCCGTATCAGCTCCGAAGACCATGATATTGTCCAGCGGGCAGTCCAGCACTTCGGCGGCGATCTGCGCCAGTGTAGTGTCACAGCCGGTGCCCATGTCGGCCGCACCGATCATCAGGGTATAGAAGCCGTCGTCATTCAGTTTCAGGGTGGCACTGCCCACATCCATGCCGGAAATGCCGGAGCCCTGCATCGCCATGCCCATACCGACAGCGCGCACCTTGCTGTTGCCCATATCACGGGCAGGGTATTTGTGCTCCCAGTCGATCATATCCCGCACCTTGACAAGGCAGCGGTCCAGCGCGCAGCTGGTGTTGACAGCCCCATAGTAGGCGGGCATCACATCGCCCTCCTGTACGGCGTTTTTCAGCCGCAGCTCAAAGGGGTCCATATTCAGCTTATGAGCCAGTTCATTGACAGCAGATTCTACGGCAAACAGTCCCTGCGTTGCGCCGTAACCGCGGTAAGCACCGGCAGACATGTGGTTCGTATACACCACATCACTGATAAAGCGGAAGGCTTCTGCCTTGCCGTACAGCGGGATGGACTTGTGACCGGAAAGGCCCACGGTCGTAGGGCCATGCTCACCGTAAGCACCGGTATTGGAAAGGGTGTACAGATCAATGCCCTTCACAACGCCGTCCTTCGTGGCACCCAGCCGCACATGGATCTCCATTTCGTGACGCGGCGAGGATGCGATCTGGCTTTCCACACGACTGAAAATGATCTTGGAGGGCTTTTTGGTCTTCCAAGTCACAAAAGCCGGATATACCTCACTGACCGCCGTCTGCTTGGCACCAAATCCGCCGCCGATGCGGGGCTTTGCCACGCGCACCATGGATTTGGGAATATGCAGTGCGTTCGCAATATTGCGCCGTGCATGGAACACGATCTGCGTGGAGCTGAGCACATTCAGCCGCCCATAGGTATCAATGGAGCAGTAGGTGCGGAAGGTCTCCATCATGGCCTGCTGGCAGGCTTTGGTGTGGTAAATGTGGTCAATGACTACATCGCTGGCTGCAAGCACCGCGTCGATATCACCGGCTCCGCATTCATCATGGGCGCAAAGATTGCGTTTGTTGTCAGCTCCCACCGGGCACAGACTGGCCCAGTTGTCCTCCGGATGCACCAGAATGGGGTTGTCCTTGGCAGTGTGATAGTCCAGCACTGCTTCCAAAACCTCATATTCCACCTTGATGAGCTTGAGAGCCTTATCCACGCACTTTTCGTCCTTACCGGCCACAATGGCCACCACATCGCCCACAAAGCGCACATGGCGGTCAATGAGCAGGCGGTCACGCGGACTGGCTTCCGGATAGGTCTGGCCAGCCTGCGTGTAGCGCGGCGCATCCTGCGGCACATCCTCCCATGTAAAGATTGCCTCGATGCCGGGCACCTTTTTTGCTACAGCCGTATTGATCGTTTTGACGATGGCATTTGCGTGCGGAGAGCGCAGCAGCTTTACGATCAGGCAGTCCTGCGGGATCACATCGTCCATATAGACGGGCTGGCCGGTGACCAGCTGCATGGCATCCTTTTTACGGAAAGGCTTGTTGATGGTACTCATTCTGCGGCCTCCTTCTGCTTTTTCCATGCCAGAAAGTTCATGATGCCGCGCAGCTGGCCCTCATAGCCAGAGCAGCGGCAGAGGTTGCCGGAGAGATATTCCTTCACTTCTTCCTCACTGGGGTACGGATTCTCGCGGAAGAGGGCCAGCGCATTCATGATAAAGCCCGGGTTGCAGAAGCCGCACTGCTCTGCGCCCTGATCCGCGATAAAGCCGCCGAACTCCGCCGCTTCTTCCTGCAGGCCTTCCAGTGTGGTAATGCTGTGGCCGCTGGCACGCGCTGCCAGTACCGAGCAGGACAGCACCGGTTTCTCGTCCAGAAACACCGTGCACAGACCACAGTTGGAAGTCTCACAGCCGCGCTTGACGCTCTTGCAGCCATGGGCACGTACAAAATCGATCAGCAGCATATCTGCAGCCACATCCTCTGTGACCTTGATGCCGTTCAATGTAAGAGTGATCTGCATTTAATTTTCCTCCTGTGCCGTGCGTGCTTCCAGTTCCAGAACAGCACGCTTTGTCAGAACGCCTGCCAGATGGCGGCGGTACTCGGCATTGCCGCGCATATTGGAGCCAGTGACAATTTTTTGCTTTACTTCATCGGCAAAGTTCTGCGCCAGTTCCTGCGCAGAAACACCCGCCTTTGCCGGCAGCTCAAACAGCACAGCCTTGAGCGGCCGCGCACCGATCGCAATGCGATAACTGCCGGTTTCCAGACGGGCGGCAGCGCAGGTAAGCACCGGGATATCAGTCTGGCTGTTGCGCACGGACTGATAGAAAAATTCTGCTTCTTCCTTTTTAACGATCAGCCGCACAAGGATGTCCCGGTCATAAGGGCGCTCAGCATACTCCTGCAGGGATATGACCCCACCCTTGTACAACTCTACCGAACAGTCCATGGCCATAAACAGCGTGAACACATCAGAAAAGCCGAACCGGCTGTAGATGCTGCCACCCACAGTTGCCAGATTGCGCAGCTGCACGCCCACGATATGCCGCAGCGCTTCCTTTACTGCGCCATGGGTATACGCAGCAAGACCGGCGTGCTCTTCCAGCTGGCGCAGTGTAACCATGGCACCAATGGAAAAGCTGCCCTCGGTCTCCTCTATGGTGTCCAGTCCCAGACCGGACAGGTCGATGGCTGTACCGACATTGATATTCTCCATTTTGAGCCAGATCATGCCGCCCAGCACACGGTTGGCCTTTTTCTGGTTCAGCTGCCACGCTTCTTCCAGACTTTCGGCCTGCTTATATTCTCGGATCGTCATCATAGATGCAGGTTCCTCTCTCTCTTTTTCTCTGTTCTTTTATTTTAACACAGATTTCGATATAATACTATTGTGAATTCGTTTCAGAAAGAGTGGTACTATATGAAAGAACTTCTTCCGGTGGGCTGTGTCATTATGGCATCCGGTCTGAGCCAGCGCTTCGGCTCCAACAAACTCCTTGCGCCGTTCTGCGGGGAACCGATGCTATGCCGCGCATTTGCAGCGACCGATACTCCAAAGCTTTCGGCCCGCATCGTGGTGACACGTTCAGACGAAGTTGCACAGCTTTGCCGTTCCCGCAATGTTCCGGTGCTGCTGCACGATCTGCCCGGTCGAAACGATACGGTGCGGCTGGGGCTTTCTGCGCTGCTGGAACAGGTTCCGGAGCTTTTTGGCTGCATGTTCCTGCCGGGAGACCAGCCGCTTTTGTGCCGTGAGACAGTGGAAGCCATGGCAGGCATCTCCGGATGGGATCACAGGACCCGGCTGGAACGGCATAAAGAAACAGAACGGGAGATCTTCCGTCTGGGATTCCGGGTCCGTAACGACCCGTCTCCCCTTACTGGAAGTCCCGTTCTGTTTGAAAAAGGACTTTTTCAGGAACTGCTCACCTTGCCGCAGGGCATGGGCGGAAGTGTTCTGCTTCGGAAATATCCCGCGCATGTTCACACCGTTTACATTGCGGATCGGAATGAATTGGCCGATGCCGACACGCCCGAAGCACTTGCGCAATTGGAAGCGCTGGCCCGGCAAAAGCTTTGAGCTTTATTCTGCCTTGTCATCCTTCGGCAGCAGCACATTCAGCAGGATCGCCACGAACGCAGCCGGAACAATGCCGGACTCGCCGCAGATCAGCTGGAAAGCGTGCGGAGCCTGTGCCAGAATGCCGCTGTTGGCACCCATGCCGTAGCCAACACCCAGAGCCACCGAGACGATGGTAAGCTGACGCGGGGTCATCTTTTCCTTGGTGATGAGCTGGATGCCGCTGACCACGATGGAAGAGAACATCATAACGGCAGCACCGCCCAGAACGGCCTGCGGCATAATGGAGATCAGCGCGCCGAGCTTGGGGATCAGACCGCACAGGATCAGGAAGATGGCACCGGAGGCCAGAGCCATGCGGTTGACCACTTTGGTCATGGCCACCAGACCCACGTTCTGGCTGAAGGAAGTGTTGGGCAGTACACCGAACAGAGCCGCAAAGGAGGAGCCCAGACCGTCACAGATCACACCGCCGGACAGCTCTTTATCGGTGGGCTCACGATTCATGCCGCCCTCCATGACACCGGAGATATCACCCACGGTCTCAACAGCGGTAACAACGAACATGATCATCACCGGCATAATAGCGCGCATATCAAACACGATCTTGACCGGCATCAGCTTGGGAATGGCAAACCAAGAGGCCTGTGCCACCTTATTCCAGTTGAGCACCCATGCCTTGGCAAACTCTACACCATCGGCAGTGACACCGGTGGTGGGCAGCACCAGACCCATAACAAAGGCCGCAACGTAACCGGCCAGAATGCCGATCAGGATCGCGGAAGAGCTGAGGAAGCCCGTGGTCCAGTGCTTGAAGATCAGAATGACCACCAATACGAACAGGGCAAGCAGAAGATTTTCCATGGAGCCAAAGTCTTTTGCGCTGTTGCCGCCGCCAAAGGAATTGATGCCCACCGAGATCAGCGAAAGACCGATGGAAAGTACAACCGTACCGGTGACGACCGGCGGGAAGAACTTGCGCAGAGGCTTGAGGAAGAAGCCCAGAACGCCTTCAAAGATGCCGCCGATGATGGATGCACCCATAATGGCACCATAGGCCAGCACACCGCCGCCCATGCTGCCGACAACACTGTTGAACACGCCGATAAAACCGGAACTGGTGCCCATGATGATGGGCACACTACCGCCCACGGGGCCGATGGTGAACAGCTGTACCAGCGTGACTACGCCGGCCACAAACATGGCACTCTGCAGCAGCGTGACCTGCAGATCTGCGAACTCACCACCCGCAATGCCGCAGGCACTGGTGATGATCAGCAGCGGGGTCAGGTTGCCCACGAACATGGCGCAGACATGCTGCAGGCCCAGCGGGATCGCCTGTTTCAGGGACATTTTTGCGTTGAACTGATACGCCGACTCTTCGAGCTTGACTTCCTTCAAATGTTCCACTCTCCTCAAATCTTGACAAAAATCATTCTTTTCGACTGCTTTACCAAAAAAGCGGATTTATTATAGCAAAACTGCGTATCCTTGTAAATTAAGTATGACTTTTTCGTGAACGGTTGTTTCCCGCTGAGAAACACAAAAAGCAGGGCGCTTTGTGCGTTTTTTCCGCTTTGGTCGGAAGAATTTCGCGCAGAACTCCTGCTTTTTTGTTTTGTTTTATTTGATTTTTGTGCGATATGGAAATTTTACAGCGTTCTCAGCCCGTAATCTTTTAAACAGCGCTGGATGCCCTGCTGAGTGGTGTCGAACCGGATGCCGAAGCGTTTCAGTTTTGTGGTGTCCATCACAAGGTTCCGGCCCCAGCTTTCTTCCTCAATCTGCACAGCGATTCCCAGCGTTTCGGCAAACTGCCGGGCGGTGCATACCATGTTTTCGGCATTGCCGCTGCCAAAATTGTATACGCCGCCGGGCAGCGCCATGGCAGGCTCCAGATTTTCGATCACCTGCCGCACATAGGTCACGCCGCGGTGGTCGTTCCGGGAGAAGCGCAGAGTCTCTCCCTTCAGCGCGGCACGCAGAAGATTCAGCGGAAGATTGCCCCGGATGGGCAGCCCATAGCCGGGCAGGTCATACATCCAACTGGCACGCAGATGGACCGAGTCCGGGCAGAGCTCCAGCACACGCTGCTCTGCTTCCAGCTTGTATTGGCCGTAAATGTTTGCGGGATGCAGGGCCAGTGTTTCCGGCAGCGGCCCCTGCTGCTGCACACCGGCATAGACCTGATCCGAACTGAATGCCATCAGCTTTGCCTTCGTCTGCTGCGCAGCCCGTGCCAGCCAGACTGGCAGCTCCACATTGGCACGGTAAGCTTCTGCCGGATGCTGCGCACAGTAACTGGTATCGGAAAGAGCGGCGGTGTGCAGGATCACATCCGGATGCAAAGCTTCCACCTGTGCACGGGTGAGAGCTTCATCGGCTGTACAGAAAAAGCCTTTTGGAAGGGAGCAAAGCTCGTACTTTCCCTGCCACTGCTGCAAAATGCGGGAGCCGACAAAGCCGCCTGCACCGGTGATAAGAATTTTTTTCATGATAATTTCCTCCTGCAGGACAATGAAAAAGTGCCCAGCAGCATGACAGCCTGCCGGGCACAAAAATTTTAAAGGAACAGTTCCAGCACGAACACGACGGCACAGCAGGCCACAGATACCTGAAACAGGCTTGCGCCGAACCAAGCAGCTGCAATGCCTACCACCAGCGCCACCGCACCAGCTGCCGGACTCTGGGTGGCGTTGACGATGGCCGGGAAGGTCATGACCGCCAGCGTCACATAGGGCACATAATACAGAAACGACTGAATGAAGCGGTTTTTGATGGGCTTGCGGATCAGTGTGAGCGGAAGGATGCGGATGGCATAGGATACCAGCGCCATCACTGCAATGTAAATGTAATTATTATGCGTCATGCTCTGCCTCCTGCTCTTCTGGATTTACCGGAAAAAGAGCTGCTGCAGCGCTGGAAATGAGCACTGTGAGCAAAATGGTACGCGTGCCCTCCGAAAGAGCGGAGATACCCGGCAGGTAATTGCACACAAAGCTCAGTGCAAAGCTGATGGCAACAAGTGCAGCTACCACCCTGCTCTTACGCGCCGGAGGAATGATGATGGCAAGGAACATGCCGTAAAGGGCAACGCTCAGCGCACTGACAGCCCGCAGCGGCAGCAGATTGCCCGCAATGATGCCCAACGCTGTACCGATGGCCCAAGCCGGTGCCGCCAGCAGAATGGCACCGTAGGTATAATATGGGTTCAGGCTGCCGGGCCGTGCAATGGTGATGCCAAAAAGCTCGTCTGTCACATCATAACCGATGAGCAGCCTGTGCCAGAAGGGTGTGCCCGGCGCAAAGCGCTGGGCCAGTGCGCAGCTCATGAGCAGATAGCGCGCATTGGCAATCAGTGTGATGATGGCCACTTCCAGATAGGTCGCATTGGCCATGATGATGGCAAATGCAGCGTATTCGCCTGCCGAAGCGTTGTTCAGTAGGCTGACCAGAAAGCCCTGAAACGGGGTAAAGCCTGCCCGGCGGGCCGCAATGCCCAGCGAGAAGGAAACAGCAAAATAGCCCAGCGCAATGGGAACGCCATCCCGCATGCCCTCACAGAAAATTTTTTTGCTGAAAGCCCAAACCGGCCTTTCTGCATTGACAAGCTCCGGGGCAAGGAGCTTACTTTTGGAATTCATCTTTGTTTTTTACTCCTTTCCTATTTCAAACACCGCTTTTTATTATACTCTCACGCACACAGAGAAGAAAGGGCTTTTTCACTTTCTTTTCGGCACAAAAGGAAAACGCCGCCTGAAAAGGCAGCGTTCTTCGTCGATTTATGCACCCGGCACCAGAAAATGCATCGCCTGCGGCAGGACCTGCGTACCGGCTTCCAGCCCATTTGCCGTCAGGATCTGTGCCGGTGACACATGGAACCGTCTGGCAATGCCGAACAACTCCTCTCCTGCCTGTGCATAGTAGATGCGCAGTGCGATCTCCGGGTCCGGAGTCGTCAGCGGTTCGCCCAGCTCAATGCTGCCGATGCCCGGATGTGTGCTCCGGCAGAGGATGGCTCCTTCGGCACGGGCGGTGACCGTCACTTCCAATGTGCCGCCAGTGCAGCTGCACTGGATGTTCTCGGTGCTCAGCCAGCATTCCGGGCTGAACTGTGCACCCGGCGGGGCTTCTACTGCAAGCGGAAAGACAAGCTCCAGTGTTTTTTCGTAGCTTTCCAGCTCGGCAAGACTGTTCTCGGCAAAGGCGGTGGCAACGGCACGCACCGTAAAGGCCCAGCCGTCGCGGTAAGGTGTTACCTGCGCCGGTCCATAAGACACAAAGCAGGCGCGCAGCTGAGCATCCGCATCTGGCAGCGGCCCGGAGGCCGTGGAAGATGCTGTCTCGTTCAGCATACAGGCAAGATCTTCTGCTGCCAACTCCTGCGGCGTGACGGCGGTTTCAAACTGCGTAGAAAAGGCATCCGCTACGTATTGCAGCTGGCAGGGTCGCCATGCGTGCAAATGCATCATCACGCTGGCTGTCAGTTGGCCGCTGGCTTCCTGTTCGCCCTCCGCAAGGGCAAAGCCAACCGGCTCCAGCACGCACATGCATCTGCAGTCCTCTGCCACGCCTTCCAGATCCACCACCTGATTGAACGGCAGGGATGCCGCCTGACTTTGCAGGCTGCTTTCGCCTTCCGCGCGCCAGGCGCATTGGGCACGCACCTCGCCCTTGACCACTGCCTTGCCCGCCAGCAGCTTTACCTCCCGCACGGCGGCGCTGCCGGTAATATCCAGAATGGCTGCGGGCGGCTTTGCAAACACAAGCTCCCCTTCCACAGTGACCAGCTTTTCCAGCACCGCGGTGCTGCGCACGCCGTTCAGCGTCTGCAATTTCTGTTCAATGCCGCCATCGGCCAGCGCCGTGATCAGTTCCTGTTTATCCTGTGTATGGATAGCAACCACAAGACCATAGGCTCCGCGCACCTCGATGCGGTGCGGGTTTACCGCCCGGCAGTTGAGGTATTCGGTCTGCCCTTCTACCATGGCCATCCAGCTGGTGAAGGAAAATTCCGGCACCTCCAGCTGCTTTGTAAACGGCAGCTTCTGCTCGGTCTGGCAAAGCCCGGCCCCGTCCTCGCCCTGATAAAACACAGTGCAGCGCAGATAGCCTTCCAATGTAAGCCGCCCGGGCTGCAGCTGCTTTTGCAGCACCACCGGTTTTGCAAAGCATTTGACCAGCTTGAACACCGGCGGAAGATAATCTGAAATCAGGATCTCGGTTTCCAGTGGAAGTTCTGCCTTGACGGTGCAGCTCGTGCCTGCCTGCGGCAGCGTATCCCGAAAGATCTTCAGTTCCATGCAGTGTGCTCCTTTCCCTGTCCGTCTCTACTGGAAAGGTATGCACATGCTTTGCAGGATATGCGCGCAAAAAAGGCACCGTGCAAAACGCACGATGCCTTTGGGCCTTTTGAAACAATCAGATCGTTTTGCGCAGGACAGCCGCCTGCATTACATGGTATTTCTGCATCAGCCGGACGGCAGCCGATGTGATCTTCTCGCCGCTGACCACAATGGGGATCGCAGGCGGGCAGGAAACCGTCGGCATAGCGCAGATACGCCCCACCGCCTGCTCTGTGGGCACCTGCTCCTGCGGGGCAAACACGGCCTGCCGGATGCTGCAGCAGGTGTGCAATTCGTGTTCCAGCTCCAAAAGCTCACGATCGTTTTTTTCCGGGAGCGGGAACGGGCCTGTAAGGTTTTCCACAATGTGGAGAACGGCAGAAGTCAGCCGTTCAAAGTCCTGCGGCGGATTTGCCGGGGTGAACATCAGCACAACATAGCGCGGGTCGGCATATTCGCACTCGACCTTTGCGCTGCGCAGCGCTTCTGCAAGCTCTGTGCCGGTCATGCCCAGTGTAGCAGCATCCAGCGTGACCTTGAGAGGTTCGCTTTCCAGTGCCAGCGGCCCCGGGCAGTGTTTTGCAGCAGCAGCTTCGTTCAGCTCCCGGCGCAGGCGGGTCAAATATCCGCAGCACTGCAAAAGCCGCAGCGGATAACCCTCCGACAGGATCTGGTTGCATTTGTCCAGCGACTGCAAGATCAGGTAAGACGGACTGGTGGAACCAAACAATGCCAGTGCATTGCGCACAGCGGCTTCGTTCTGAATGGGGGCATTTTTGCCCAGATGCAGGTATGCGCCGCCAGTGACAACGGGCAGTGTTTTATGGCCGGAGTCGCAGCACATGGCCGCGCCCAGCGCAATAGGATGCTGACCGCCCTGCGGCAGAAAACGCAGGTAAGCACCGTGGGCATTATCCACCAGAAGCGGAACGCCAAAATCCTTGCACACTCCGGCCAGCGCTGCAATATCCTGCACGCCGCCCAGATAATCCGGGCTGGTGACATAGATACCAAAAGGCTTCCTGCCCTGCTGTGCCAAACCCTGCAGAGCACCTGTCAGCTTTGCAGCTGACACCGGGCAGCTGCAAAGTGCACCGGCATCCTGCGGCGCAGGCCAGAGCCACTGGATATCAAAATCCAGCAGCGCCGCCGCATACAACAGCGCTTTGTGAGCGTTGCGCGCTGCCAGCAGGACCGGGCGCTGTCCGGCTGCGGGCGCAGCCTGCAGTGCAAGGCACAGCATTGCACGGATGCACTGGGACGAGCCCTCTGTGCTGTAATAGGTATGCACCGTGCCGAACAGCCGGGTAGCGTTGGCTTCGCTCTGGGCAATGATGCCGTCAGCCCCATACAGTTCATCCGCACCCTTTATTTCGGTAATGTCCCACGGCTCAAAGCCCAAAAGGCTCTGGCCCTTGTGGCCGGGCATATGCAGCCGCGAGGTGCCGGACTGTGCGTAACGGCGCACAAAATCCACAATAGGCGTGGTCGTGCTCATTCGCAGGCTTCGCCATCAGCACAGGCGTTACAGGTAGAACCAAGCTCAATAGGCACCTCGATGCCCTTGGCGGCAAGTTCCTGATTCTCAGCGACCTTGATCATGATAGCGCATTCCATTCGCTTTTTGAACAGCTCGCAGCCGTACTCATACACACCGGTAATGTTGCCGGTAGCGTGGTAGGAGTTTGCTGCACAGCCACCGGAGCAGTACAGCTTTGCCCAGCAGTTCTGGCACTCCTTGCGGGCATAGGCGTTGCAGTGCTTGAACTCATCGCGCACGGCAGTGTTCGTAACGCCCTTCCAGATATCGCCCATCAGGTACTTGGGGTCGCCCACAAACTGGTGGCAGGGGTACAGATCGCCCCAGGGGGTAACGGCCATGTACTCGGTGCCGGAGCCGCAGCCGGAGATGCGCTTATAGATGCAGGGGCCGCCGGTCAGGTCGATCATGTAGTGGTAGAAGGTAAAGCCGCGGCCCTCGCGGTTGCGCTTGATCATTTCCTTGGCAAGGATCTCGTACTGTTCCTTCAGGATGGGCAGATCTTCCTCGGTCAGGGCACTGGGGTCGCCGGGCTTGGACACCACAGGCTCCATGCTCAGCTCAGTAAAGCCAAGGTCGGCCATGTGGAAGATATCGTTGGTGAAGTCGGTGTTGTAGTGGGTGTAGGTGCCGCGCATGTAGTAGTTCTTGTCGCCGCGCTTCTTCACGAACTCCTGGAACTTGGGCACGATGGTATCGTAGCTGCCATGGCCTGCATAGTCCTTGCGGAAGCGGTCGTTGACCTCTTTGCGGCCATCCAGACTCAGCACCACGTTGTGGCACTCCTTGTTGCAGAAATCGATCACATCATCGTTGATCAGCACACCGTTGGTGGTCATGGTAAAGCGGAAGTTCTTGTTGTGGATCTTCTCCTGCTCACGGCAGTAGGCCACCAGCTTTTTGACCATATCAAAATTCATCAGCGGTTCGCCGCCAAAGAAGTCCACCTCAAGGTTGCGGCGGGTGCCGGAGTTTTCAATCAGGAAGTCCATGGCACGCTTGCCCACTTCAAAGCTCATCAGCGCACGCTCGCCCTGATAGCGGCCCTGCGAAGCAAAGCAGTAGGAGCAGTTCAGGTTGCAGGTGTGTGCAACATGCAGGCACAAGGCCTTGACCACGGTGTTGCGGTTTTTAAAGTCGAAAGCCATATTCTCATAGGTATCCGGGGTCCACAGCTTGCCTGCTTCCTTCAGGTTGGTCACATCATCGATGCACTGACGCAGATCTTCCTCCGTGACATCCTCGCGGTCTCCATACTTTGCCATCATAGCCGAAACGATCTCGTCAGCAGTATGCTCCGGGTACATGGCAATGATATCGTATGCAACATCGTCCACCACATGCACCGAGCCGCTGCAGGTGTCCAGCACGATGTTATAGCCGTTCAATTGATACTGGTGTACCATTTTACTCTCCATTCCAATTACACAAAAAAATGCCGCCCGGCAAAGGCGGCATGGGGTTTGCAAAAATTACTTGTTGCTGTTCTCGCACTGCTGGTTAGCCACGCCGCAGGAGGTCTTGCAAGCGGACTGGCAGGAAGTCTGGCACTCGCCGCAGCCGCCGGTCTTAACGCTCTTGGTCAGGTCACGAGTAGCAATGGTCTTAATACGTTCCATAATAGAAAACCTCTCTAGCTCTCAAAATTTCATCGCGCCGGACAAAGCCCGGTACGCATTTATCTTTGCTTATGATAACACGCAAGGGGCTTTCTGTCAAGATTTTTATGCTACTAACCTGTTCAAACCTGTCCAGCAGGCTGATACTTCGTCAGGACGGTGTGCAGCCCCAGCTCCCGCGCCCTGGCCAGTAAGTACCGGTAGCGGCACAAAAGCGCCTGCCGCTCGTAAATGCGCTGCTCGATCAGGTCTGTATCTACCTCCAGATCAAACATCATCTCATTGCGCCGCAGGCAGAACAGACATTCCTTCAGCTCTTCTTCCAGTTCTGGGTGATAGCGTTCGTGCTCGGTATCCCGCGGGATGCGGCTCGAAAGCAAAGTTTGGGTGTTCTGGGCATGGGTTCGTTCCAGCATAGGCCGTCCTCCTCTTCTTTGTGCATCTTGAAGGTTTGTACATTCTAGTATATGAAGAGACCGGTGCAGAATATGCCAGTTTATGGTAAAGCAGAAACTTTCTCCGCTGGTGCGCGCATTTTAAAAAAGTTTGCAATTTTTTCAAAATCACGCTTGACAAGTATCACTTTTCCGCGTATAATAGCACACGTTGAGCGGCTCACACTGCGAAACGCAATCGAATATTGGGGATTTGCATAGTGGTAGTGCGGTAGACTCTGACTCTACTTGTGGGAGTTCGATTCTCTCATCCCCAACCAAAAAGCCATCTGGTTTATGCCGGATGGCTTTTTTCGTTCTATATTGTTATACAAAAACAGCGTACCGTCTTTGCGACGGTACGCCCATTTTTATGCAGTTATTACAGAATGCTGATGCGGCCTGCGCCGTAGGGATTCTCGTAATCCAGCAGATAGCCCGGGTAATCGGCCAGCGGGCTGTTTGCGGTGGTCAAATGCGGCAGACCCTCGCCGTCCACGCCGCCAAAGCTCATTGCGTAAGTGGACATCACGAGGTAATCCTCAGACACATAGTCCTTGATCAGCTCTGCGCCATCAAACATGGCAAAGCCATCGCCCAGATTGCGCAGAGTGTAATTCATGCCAGCCAGAGCGTAGGTCTTGCTCTCGTCCAGCGGTTCATAAGTACCGGAAGCCTTGTTGTAGATCTTCACGTTCTGCACGCGCGGAGTGCCGGTGGCACTGCCAATCCAGACATTCTTCTCGTCGGTCTGCACGGTGTTGGGGATATCGGTGTGGATCTCGTAGGAAGCGCCTGCCACATGCAGGAAGCCGCCGTTCTCCTTTTCCGTTCCGGCAAAGCGGGCTGCAAACTCCAGTGCATCCTGGATCTGCTTGCCGGTGACAGACATCAGACAGGCCACATTGCCAAACGGGCTGACCTGCTTGCAGGTCTTGAAGGTCCAGTAGCCGGCTTTCTCATCGGCGCGGATGCCGCCGCCGTTCATGATAGCGATGTCACAATGCAGCTGTTCCACCTCATTGAAGTAGGAGTAAATGCCGTCGGCCACGAAGTCGCCGAGATTCGTCTCTGCCATGCGGATGCGGCGCTTGCCAGTCTCGGGGTCGGAGATGTAGAAGTTCGTATCGGCAACAGCGATCTTCTCACCCAGCATGTCGTCCACAGAAGCGACCCATGCGTTCTGGATATCGGCAACGGCACTGTCGGAGCCTTCGTAAGAGGAGATCAGACGGGTGGCAATGGAGCCGTCAGCCTTGATGGTCATTTCGCCAACATTTGCAAAATAAGAGCCGGTCTGGGTCAAGGCGACAGCCTTGCCGGACAGATCCTTCACCCACTCACACTCCATCTTGGTGTGAGAATGGCCGTCGATGAATGCATCGAAGCCGGAGGTGTGCTCGATGACTTCCTTGCTAGTCCAGGGCGAAGAGGAAGGATCAACGCCCAGATGGCCCAGACCGATCACATAGTCAGCCAGAACCTTGGCCTTATCAATGGACTTCTGCACAGCCTTGTACAGCTTCTGGCCGTCGTCACCGCCCAGAATATCATAGATATAGCGGCTCTGGCTCTTATCCATGAAGTAAGCCGGAGTAGACTTGGTGAAGGTCTCGGGCGTGGTGATGCCCACAAATGCGATCACGCGGCCGCCGATGGTGAAGTATTTGACATCCGGCAGAACGCGGTTGCCCAGCGGCAGATTGACCCAGTTGCTGGAGAGGTACGGGAAATCTGCCTCAGCCATTACCTCTTTTGCACGGGCCATGCCGTAGTCGAATTCATGGTTGCCGGGAGTTGCAGCATCGTAGCCAGCGGCGTTCATCAGCTGGATGATGGATGCACCTTCGTCCATGGAACCATATGCGGTACCCTGAATATGGTCGCCCGCATCTACCAGCAGGACATTTTTGCCTGCATCCTGATAGCTTTTTTTCAAAGCTGCGATGGCAGCATAGGTCAGTTCCGGCGATTTTTTGTCGATGTAAGTATGAACATCGTTGGTGTACAGGATCGTAATGTCCTTAAAGCTGCCGGGGTAACATGCAGACGCAGCGGGTGCGCCCAGACTCACGGCAGCAACGGCCGTGGTGACACCTGCGGCCTTCAGGAAGCTGCGGCGGGAGATAAGCTGTTTCATGGAAAAACGACCTCCTCTTAAAACTCTCTTTTGTTTTTATCGGGCGCACAGAACCAGCCCGACACTTGTTATATTAAGCATAACACACAAAACACCCAAGAACAACCCGGAATCGCACAATTTGTTCATAATTCACGGTACTAAGTCACGCTTTTTGTGCAATATTATTCCTTTTCGGGGCAAAAAACAGCCCGCATCTGCAGCCAGTCGTTGACTGCAAAAGCGGGCTGTTTTCAAAGGGGATTCAAAAACGGATCAGAGCAACGAGCTCAAATCGCATTGTATTCCTTGAGGAATTTCTCAAGGTCGGTACCCTCGATCTTTTTCAAAGCTTCCTTCATGGCAAGGCGCGGGATGAGCGGCAGATCCATGTCGGTGATCTTCTTGCCGTCGCGCAGCTTGACCGTTGCATCGATCAGGGCACGTACATCATAGGTGCTGCCCCAGACCTCGGGCACACCGCGGTCGATGTCCAGCAGGGTGTACACAGCTTCCATACCGGTGCGCATGGAGTATTCGGTGGTGAAGATGGTGTCACGGCCGGTCTCGGCGAACTGACCCAGGAAGGCAAAGTTGACAGCACCCTCCGGCACGATATCAGGACGGTCGCCCATGGCACGGGGCATAAAGAAGGCATCGATATAGGGCATCATCACAGGTACGGTGTTTGCGCTGTGCTCTGCCAGCTCCTCGATCTGATCCTCGGGCACACCAATGTGGTACAGCCATTCCATGCACAGCTCCTTGCCGGTGCAGTCGCGCATGGCCTTCTTGACGTAGTTGCCGGGCTTATCACTGAACAGGCCGTAGACCCAGACGCACAGCTGGTTCTTAGGCTGGTCGCGGAACTGCTGCTGGCGGGTCAGGGGCCAGCTGGGCAGGGAGCTGGAGTCCTTGACGGTGACGATGCCGCCGGTGACGGTGTGGCCGCTGAACGGGTCACGCTTGCAAATCTTCTGGATATACTGCGGGATCTTGTCGTCCAAGGTGGTAATGGTAGCGCTCTCCCAGTTGGAATGTTCCGGGTCGGAGCAGAACTTCTCGGGATGGCCGAAAGCGGGATCCTGTGCAGCGATCTTCTTCCACAGGTCCCAGCCGTTACCCGGCTTGATGGTGGGATCAAAGCCTGCTGCCTTGTCCTGTGCGCCCATCGTGCAGCTTTCCACGCAGCCGCCGTTGGTGATGAACAGCAGATCATTTTCGGTCAGGTCAATGGTGTTGATCTCACCTGCGTGCTCCACAACCACGCTGCTTGCCTGCTTGCGCTTGCCATTGATATCAAATTTCACGTCCACGACCTTGGTCTCATAGTGGAACTGCACGCCGTGGTCCTTCAGGTAAGTGACCATGGGCAGGATGATAGATTCATACTGGTTGTAGCGGGTAAAGCGCAGGGCGGTGAAATCCGGCAGGCCGCCGATGTGGTGGATATAGCGCTTGAGGTAGAGCTTCATTTCCAGAGCACTGTGCCAGTTTTCAAAGGCAAACATGGTGCGCCAGTACAGCCAGAAGTTGGAGTTCAGCACCTCATCATCAAAGAAATCGGTGATCTTCTTATCCTGCAGCTGCTCGTTGGGGGTGAAGAAGAGCTTCATGATCTCCATAGCACCCTTATCAGACAGGCCGAACTTGCCATCGGTGTGGGCATCCTCGCCGCGGTTGACGGTAGCACGGCACAGTGAATAGTTGGGGTCTTCCTTGTTCAGCCAGTAGTACTCATCCAGCACACTGGCACCCTCGGTCTCCAGAGACGGAATGGAGCGCAGCAGATCCCACATGACCTCGAAGTGGTTGTCCATCTCACGGCCGCCCCGCATCACATAGCCCACGTCGTACTTGTAGCCGTCGCAGGCACCGCCGGGCAGGGGGTCTTTTTCAAAAACGTGTACCCTCTCCCCCTTCATCTGACCGTCGCGTACCAGATAGCAGGCTGCCGTCAGGGCCGCCAGGCCGCTGCCGATGATATAAGCCGATTTGCGATCCACGCCTTCGGGCTTGCGGGGCCTCGCAAAGGCTTCGTAATTGCCACTGGAATAATACATAGACGTGACCTCCATTTTGTTCTGTACCGGCAGCACGTTCGGCCCCGGTTTGTTTGGTTCTGGCATCAGTATACCCCGCCGCTTCCCGCCCTACAACAAACAAAACCGCCCAACTGCCGCAATTTTTGGCAAATGGGCAGGTTTGCATAAAAAATCCGCCCCCGGCGTACCGGAGACGGATAAAAAGTTTTATGATGACTCAGAATGTCAGCCGCATCTGATGCCAGACCACATCGCCGTGGGTGGAGACGGAGACGCCCTCATCCACGAAGCCGAACTGCGCATAAAAGCTGATGAGCCGTTCCTTGCAGGTGAGCACGATGCCCTTGCGCCCGGCGGCTTTCGCGTCGGCGCAGACCTGACGCAGAACACGGGAAGCACAGCCTTCGTGCCGATGGGCCGGGGCGGTGACGACGCTGAATATCATCTGCCACCCACCCTTCGGCGTGTGAAGATGGGGGTCATCGTACATCTCATCGGTGAGGTCGGGCATATCGGTGACGAAGCCGTTGACGAAAGCTTTCACCTCGCCGCCCTCGTCCAGCAACCAGAAACAGTCCGGGTAGACGGCCACACGCCCGGCGATGCTCTGCCGGGACGCCCCCTCAGCGGGCGGGTAGGACGCAGCTTCGATGTCAGCCAGTGTGTCCACGTCAGCGGGCAGTGCATGACGGATGCTCATGCTCTCACCTCCTCAGACTTTGGCGGCGGGAGCCACCTCAAT
>ERZ791716.647-NODE-647-length-19267-cov-5.507599_pt1 | contig 19267 bp, 18 predicted proteins | sample MGYA00510049_ERZ791716 | MGnify/ENA primary metagenome ERZ791716 (study PRJEB30046, sample SAMN00715135) | human gut metagenome | study: EMG produced TPA metagenomics assembly of the A metagenome-wide association study of gut microbiota in type 2... | reverse complement strand
AATGCCGGAAGTCCCGATCCCGGGAATGCAACAGCCGGATTCGGAGACGTAGGAGCTGCGGGCATGTTCACTTTGGTAATTGCCTGACAGCTGTCTCGAGTCAGGGTGATGGGAACCATATTTCCTACGGACTCATCAGTACTATTCAGGAACTCCATCATGCCCTTTACCGTACACCCGGTGCTGCCTCCCGTCAGAAGACCCTCCACCATGAGGTCAGTGGTGGCTTCGTCCGTGTTGAAGAGGCTCATCGGGAGCGAACCTTCCTGAGCGATTGTGCCATTGGCCAGAGTTACCTGGTATGCGACGCCGTCGGTCATCTCGGTCGTAACCGTGATTTCGGTGAGCTCCAGCCCAGAGTCCCAGCCATACACCTCGTACTTGGTGTCCCCGTTGTCTCCGGTGTCGTTGTTCTCGACGATAGCGATGACGCGGGCATTGGTCAGGCCGTTTACGAACTTCTTGGCTGCTTCCGACTTCTTGAAGATCCGGACGACCACGTTGTGCTGGTGGGTCTTGAGATACGTGCCAGCATTGATGGTGTCCGAGCCAACTGTTGCGTTGGGCAGCGAGTCGACTTCGTAACCCGTGGCACCGGCCTTGAGGATGAGCGAAGAGATAACGTTGTCAGTTACAACAGACTTCGATTTGTCGACGTCCGAGTAGCTGAGGAGAATCACCCTGGCGGTGGTGCCGGCGATTGCCGGCTTACCACACACCTGGTTGGTGAATCCTGTTTTGATTTTAGAACAATCAAGTCCTGCCATTTTCTTAGATTTTTGAGGATTAGATACCTACCGAGAACAGGTCCGGGTTGGTGAGCTTGGCATCCGCCCGACCCATGAGTTCTACGTAGACTGCACGGTCTTTGTACTCGTACCAGATCCGCATCTTCTCGAAGCTGTCGATTGCATCAACACCTATGCCGAGGACGCTCTTCGAGGTGAAGAGAATTCGATGGGGATTGTTGAGCTTCTTGCCAGTGTCTTCCGACGTAGCGATGATCTTGTCCCAGATGGGCATTGCGATGACCGGAATGCCATTGAAGCTGAGAGCCTCCATGCCATTCAGCAGAGCCAAGCGAGCCGACTCGAGACAGCAAGCGTCCATGAGAGACTGCTGATAGGCATCGTAGACCGACTGGGTAACGAGGATAAACTTGTCAGACTGCTGACGGAGCAGAAGCGGGGCACTGAACACGACCGACTGAATGTATTCCTTTGCCTTGGCCGGAGTAAGCTTCTGGGCTGCATAGGATGCCCCAGCATTTTCCGTAATGGTGGCTCCGCGCTGGGACGGATTGGCTGTAACCTGGGCGGTAATCTGTTTCCAGAAACCATTGATGATGGTGAAAAATTTCAGGTCGAGACCATCCGTAATGATACCGCTGTCGGCAACGTTCTTGGCGGCCTTGTCGTTGAACCAGAACAGGCGGTACCAGAAATCCATAATGGAGCGCTCTAGAACCTCGATGACGATGTTCATGTAGTCCGTATCCGTGAAGTCCGGAATGTCGACGCCGGTGCGGAGAGAGTAGATAGTTGCCGACCGCTGGAGGTCAGTGTAACACTGGGACAGAAGGATCTCCCAGAGACCGGGCTCCCATTTCAGCTTGCGGGTGTTGATGTTCCACGGCTGAGGAGTCGGGTTACACCCGGTGTTGACCACGCCGACCATGCCGCCCTCGCCGATGTAACCTACCTCGGTGTTGGTGACGATGTCGGGGAAGACTGTGTGGATAGAGTTGATGTCAGGACCCTGAATGGTGTCCTCCATAATCATTTCCGAGATTGCCTGAATGACACGTCCACAAAAAGTGAACTTGTCCATGTCAAGGAATCCGCCATTTTTAGCTGCCATAGTTCTTAAAGTTTTTGAGTTTGACTACTTGAGAATCTTTTTGGCAGCGTTGACCTTCTGGAGCTTTTCGCGGGCTTCGTTCTTAAGGTCGGCTGCCGAGGGATCGGCCTTCTTGCCCCCGGGCAGAACCGTCTTGCGGTTCTTCGGGCGGTAGTTGCTACCGCGGAGGTTGCGGAGTTCGTTCTCCTGCTCCTCGATGAGGTTCGTTGCCTCGTCGAGCATCGTCTCCAACGCTGCAACGCGGTCCTCGAGAGACTCGGTCTCCTCCTCCTCGATTTTGGTGACGATGTTGTCCTCGACAGTGACTACCCGACCGTCCTCCAGGACGACAGTGCCCGACGTCTCGCCGTTGGCGAGAGTTGCCTCTACACCTTCTGCCAGATTGTCCTCTTCCCCTACGGTCTGGAGAACGACCTGACCCTCAGCATCCAGATAGTCGAAGTTGGCGGGAGCGCCTTTCTTGCCATTCCGGAATGCTTTGACCTTGCTCATGAACTTCTCATAAGCGCTTTTTTCGTTTTTTGCCATAGCATTAAAAATTTGGTTTGTGTTGTATGAATTGATTTTGGAAATGAATCCCAAGTCAAGAAGTGATTTGGCATCGTGGATGCGTTCCTCATGCATGACATTGCGGAGCCGTTCTCGGTCCTGACCTGTTCTCTCGACGTACACGTCGAGAATAGCCTCCTCCTCCAGAGCAAGCTCCTCGGCAATGCTGCGGGCATCGTCGGAAGTGAGCCAATCCCCGACAGGCATGTATACCCGGTGGATGAGTGCCCGGCAATTCCTGTTTGCCGACCGGTTCTCTGCCTGAGCTGCCAGCAGGATGCACACTGCCATCGAGTGGCATCCCCCTACAATGTTTGTATAGAGTGTTTTTCCGCTCATGCGAAGAAGGTCGTAAATCTTGAAGCCCTCCTCAACAGAGCCCCCGTCACAGTCAATGTTGATGCACACCTCCTGTTCATCGGGGTGTTCATCAAGTACCCGGCGGAAGGTCTCCACGGAGCAGATCTCTGAGGTCCCACCCCAAAGCTCCATCATGACCCGATTCTCTTCGGAGTCAATTGCGCCTTTTAAATTTATGAATATCATGTGCCAAATTATTTCGATACAAATATAATTATTCCTAATAGATATTGAAATACTATTTGTGCTGGATTATTTAAAAATTAGCCCGGTCCTGAATCTGCACGTAGTTAGCATCTTCCCTCCGAATATCTTCGATTGTAGCAACCACTCTCACCTGGCCAAATGCTTTCTGAATTGCTCTCTCCATGTCAAGCCGATTCATGGGCTCCGACGCCTCAGCGAATGATCGGATAGCATATCCCCCGTCCGATCCAACTTTAGTGAACGGTACTCCGCCACCGAGTTCGTTTATGGCTGACAGAAGAGGCAGGAACATGCGGCTCGACTTCTTGTTAATGATGGTCTCGCCTCCTTCCGCCTCAATGTGCACTCCTCCAGCGGCATGACTGGGCCCCTCAATGTATTTACCTCTTGCGGCTTTCGGCAGAGGAGCTGCCCAAAGAGCTGCCATCTGGACTGCTCCCAAAGCCGCAGCTGCTGCAATGAACGGGATAGCCAAAGGGAATCCCTTTTTAGCCGATGCCATGATGGAGATGGCAGTATTGATGCCAATCTCGAAGGAGCCCATTGCTCTCTCCCGGATAGCTTGCTCCCGTTCGATTTTGGCCAGTTCTTTCTCCTTCTGCTTCTCCATCTTGATTTTCTTCTCGTTATACTTGGCCTCTGTGATTTGACCATTGGCGTACATATTCGCCAATGCCTGTTCCTCCCGGCTGTATTGTTCTTCTACCTCCTGGACCCGGCGCTCCCCGAGAGCACTGGCCAAGTCGTTGAAAGCATTAGCAAAGCCGGATGCCATTTCGGCATACTCCCGGAGCTTCTCGATCCGTTCTTCCCATAAAGCCTCCTCATTCTCAGCCATCTCGAGTTGGATCTGAGCAATGGCGTTCTCGTTTCCTTGAGCTGCTGCCAACTCTGCCTCCAGATACCTTTTCCGGATCTCATACTTGGACTTGTGATTTAACTCGGCTTGAGCGAGCTCCTTGTCGAGGTCCATTTGCTGGAGACGAAGATTGTTGGCTCGGAGCTGGGCCTCCTGCTCATAGGTTTTCTCCCCGGCAGCTTTCCTGGCTTCGATTTGTTTCTCGAGCATCTCATTCTCGAGCTCCAGCTTCTTCCTCTCGTTGTCTGCTGCCTTTGAGAGGTCCTCGGCATACTGTTCGTCGAGAGCTTGGTTGAATCGGTCAAGTTGCTGTTTGGTAGCGGTCTCTCGGATCTTTTTGATTTCATCCTGGAGGTTCTGCTGAATCTGTTTCTCGAGTTCGGCTCTGTTGACCAGGAACTGCTCATAAGCGGCATACTCTTTCTGGTATACCTCCTCGCTCATACCTCTCACGAACTGGGGAGGCTGAATGTTGGCCAGTTCCTTCATGGCGTCCTGGTACTTCTGAGTCACCTGGGCAATCTGCATGTCGACTGTGCCTCCGGAAGCTACAGCCAATATGTTGGCTCTCACCCCAGCAAGGTAGTCATTGAGCTGTTTGGCTTGGTTCTCGTAGAACTGTTTGCCAGACCGAGCCATGGCATTCAGAGCCGTCTGATACTCCTTGTTAGTAATTTTGCCGTGAGCTTTCTGGAGAGCGAGACGCTCCCGGGCTCCGTCCTGAGCTGCCTTGTAGAGCTTTCTTTCATACTCCATCCGTATGGCGATGCTCGTGGACTGGGATGTTGTTTGGAACCTGAGGTCGTCTTCCCGGATCTTCTGCATGGCTTCCGAGTTCCTCAAAGCAACTTCCAGAGCCTTATCGGCGATGGACTGCTGAGCCTCCCGATTGGCTATTGCAGTCTTGAGAGCCAAGTTAGCAACTGCGGCTCCCTCATTCTCAATTGTCCGGAACAGTTCTTGGTATCGGCCTTTCAAGTCGTCGAGTTCCTTTTTGGCCTCCTTGTATTTGTCCAAGCTTCCTGACCACGTGTTGAGCTCTTCCTCCTTGGCTGCAATCACCTTCTTCAAGGAGTCGAACTCATCCATTGCAGCCATCTGTCTTTGACGAGCTGCATTCATTTCAATCTCGCGGAGCTTGTTGGCTGTTTTGAGCTGAGCTTCGGCGATCTGTTCCGACGTGGCATGGTTGGCTTTTAGGTTCTCGATCTCCCGTTTGCCCCGGATCTCCTCGGCTTTGGACAGAGTGTTCCGCTTGGTCTCGATCTGATCCAGTACATACGTGGAGGCTTCGGCAGCTCGATTGTATGCCTCCATTGCCCGGGTTGCTCTCTCTTGAGCTTCCGTGTTACTGTTAAATGCGTTCGTAAGAGCAACCACTCCAGCCACCAATCCACCCACTGCCGCTGCCACCAATACAACGGGATTGGCAGCCAAAGCCGCGTTCCAAAGCCATGTGGCAGCTGCTGCTGCTTTGGTGAGGATGTTGCCAGCTCCTTGTACGGCATTTTTAGCAGCTATCGCTTTCGTCTCGGCGAGAGTCTGGTTGATGCCAACCAGCTGAACCAAGTTAGATGCAGCTCGATAAGTGGCTTCGGTCTTGGAGAGAGCTGCTTGGAGAGAAGACAAAGAGGAAAGAGCCGTGATGATGGTTATCATCTTCGTCATGGTAGCATTGAGCTCCTCATTCTCGCTCCCCAGTACCTGAGTGGCCGTAGTCCATAAACCGTAGACGGAAGTGATTGCCGAAGTTGCATCCGTGACAGCGACCAGTGTGTCGATTCCTCGTCCAGTCTGGTCGATGGCTGTATTGACCGTGTCCTCTGCCGCCTTGAGCTCCCCAGCTCGCTTGACCATCTCCTTGAAGGATGCTGAACTCGTATCCCCGGCTTGAGCCATCCGGATGAGAGTGTCCGTCAAGTCGTTGAGCTCCTGTTTCAGGTTATCCGTTGCCTTCTCGTAGTTACCAACTGACCGGCGATAGTCCCCGAGTGCCTCCTCCTGAGCTTTGAGCTCCTCGGTGGTTTCTGCAATGCGCTTGCCGAGCTCGGCTTTACGAGCCGCGTCCTGCATTGAGTTGCCCAGCTCTGCAAACTCGGCATTGTCCAAAGCCAACTGGGTTCTAAGTTTTGCTAAACTTGCCTCCTGTTGGTTCTGGAGCTTAATGTTGTTCTGGATTTGCTTCTGGTACTTGTTCGCCTCGCTGTTGATTGCCTTGATCTGGTTGTCAAGCGCATAGTATTCTTGAGCATTCTCCTCGGTTACTTTGCCCAGAGCCTTCTGTTGATCCCTCAGCTCCTGGGACCGGAGTTTCAGTTCGGCTAACGTTTTGAGGGCATCCTCAGCTGTTACCCGGACATTGTAGATTGTACTTTTCTGTTCTTCGGCCATATCACATTCGTATTAGGTCTACTTTGGTTATCTTTCCAGCTTGGAAGTTGTTGATCTTGGAAACGTAGAACCAGAACCCATGCTCTTCCAGCCATACCGGGTTGAACAAGTCCAGACTTTGAATGTCGAGCGAGTCCAAAAGGATCTGGGTCTGTAGTATCTTCGGTCTTTTGAGGATATTGTTGATGAGCTTGTCGTAGTACTTAGGAACGTAGTAATTCAAATTTTTGAAATACGCCGTGTATAGTCGGACTCGGGTAAGGCTATAGCCGACGCTTACCTGTGGCCACATATAGTCAAACTTACTGATATGGACGACCATAGGCTTACTGAGAGCATTGTACTCCCAAGTTGTCTCGGTCAGTTCACCGTTCTCCATCCGGTCTCTATTGATAGTCCAAATCGGGTAGTTAGCAAGTATATGAACCTTGTTTGTAGTGTCCTCATCAAAAAGGGCTTGGTTGAGCCCTGCCAAGAACCCAATTTGGAACAGAAGTTTATTAGGCTGGAGATTGACGTCCGGGATGCTGAACTTGTACGAGTCAGTAACATTGTTGTCCTTGTTATCCTCCAGCTTTATCTCGTTGGACTGGGCATAGTTGGACAACTGGAACGTAAGTTTAGTGTCCTTGCCTTTTATCAGCTTGTCAGACCAATTTTTCCCGGACGAGCTTCGTCTGTTGTAGAACTCCTGAACCGAGTATGCTCTTGCTACTTTGGTGGCGGAATTCACGTCTATAGTCAGACCGAACAACTGGAAGAAAGCTTTGACTATGTCCCCCAAGCTCTTAAATCCAGTCGAAGCCAGGAGGTCATAGGTTAGCCCGGGCTGGGGCTTATCCCCCGGGGAAGTTTCCGGCGCGGGAGGAGCAGTAATGCTGACCGGGAATCTCATGTCATACCGAGTGGGAGAGTAATTGCCTGTGTCGAGAGCCCCGGACACCAGTATGTGCTCTCCTGCCTCCATCGGGATGTCGACCGAAACGCTGCCGGAAGATCCCGATAACCAAGTTCTGTCCAACACTATAGCATTGGTTCCGTCGTTCTTGTAGTGGGTAACTTTGACTATCACCGAACCATTTTGGAGGGGAGAAGGATTGGACCATGCGAAACTAAACGTGATTGTAGTATCCCATAGAGTCATCCAGTTGAATGTTCCGGGTGCGGTGCCCATAATCAAACGTCCGGCGACCGGGTCACTGAGAGTTACTCCGGGGGAACCTTGCCATATCACGCCGACCGTAGTGCCAATCGAGGGGTCTCGTATCCAGCCAGTTCCGGATGCTTTCGGGGCCTTGGGATTGTCTGCCAAAACGGGGTAAGTGCAAGGTAAAAACATTTCACTCCGGTCAACTGAATCCACGTCGGTCTCAAGACTGTAACCTTCTCGGGCGAAGATCCACGTTACGAGATCATACCAGTTGAGGTGGGGGTAGAACTTGTCCAACTCTCGGACTTGCCGGATTGCCTCCATCGAGACCGGGGGCACGTTCGGATTCTTCTGTAGAGTTGCATACAGCCAAAAGTACAGGACTTCAACCCCATCAGGACCGGTGAGGTATCTCTCAGTCTGTCCCATTGTGTCCGTGTACCACTTGAGGAGGAACATACCATCCCCGGGGTCCTTCGCGTCAGTGTTGTTTAGTGTGTCGAACAAGTCAGCATTTGCCCCGAGGATCTGGACCCCGATCGATGTATCTGATACGTCTACGATGTTCAATACTGCTCCAGCCGGGGATATGAGTGCTCCCTCATAGAATAGCTGGCAAGGAAACTTCATGTATGGCACATAGGACCCCGAGCCAATTACAAAACTGAATTGGAATGCTTGCTCATTGTGGGTCGTCCTGGGAAGGCTGATCCGCTGGGAGTACGAGGCATTACGGTCTTTCAGCTCCGCCAGATTGTTGATCTGGTAATTCATCGCAGGAGCATCCAGCGGGAGGTCCAGTGACCAGACCTCGCCGTCAATGCCTTTCATGAGTAGTTCGTAGTTCATATTACCACTGAGTTTGTTCGTCAATAAGTTGGAACTCGTAGCTAACAGTGTTCCGGGGAGATTTAGTGTCCCAAGTCAGATCACTATCATCTACGAGGACTCGTTGCCATGCCTTGATTTGATAGTTGTAAACCTGGACCAAAGGCGAGAGAGCAATCCCTTCGAGCAGGTTGAAGTCGTTCTCGTCAAGCTGTTCTGCTCCGGCTTGGACTATGTTCTTAACCTCCAGAGCTAACTCCCCCCTCGTCTCTGAGGCATAAGGATCCCGGGCATTAGCCAACACGTATCGGTCTCCTCTGTCAACTTCCTGAGTATACTTCTTGTGTTGCTCAAACATGTACGTATCCCATCCGCCTTTTCGGTTTATCCAGCGAACATAGAATGGGTTGCAAGGTACCTCCGTGTCGACAAATATGATATTCCATGCTCTATTAGGAAGTACTCCACCAGAAATGCTGAGTTTTACGTAGTCAGCTCCGTCAGCATCCTCGTCCTCAAATTCGTACACAAGCGGGATGTTGAGTCGGCTGGAAATGCCAAATTGATCTTCTGTCGATTCCCCAGTTAGCTTAATACTAACGTCGACCGAGATAGCGGGACTAATTCCCGAAACTCCTTTCGGGAACAGGGTGACGAAGTATGGATACCCGGAGTATTTTTTTACGTACAGATTCCTGTTGTTGTCAGGAGTTCTGTCAGTCAATGCCAGTCCTATATCTGACCTGGTGAAGTTGGCGGTGTGCCCTCGGGGTCGTACTCCTCGGGAGGCATACCGTACATTGAAATCCTGTTCGCCAATGCCTCTGTAGGCGTATGCCGATATGAGGTTGTAGTCAATGCCAAAGTAGATTCTTGTGTCAGTGTACGGGGATGTTCTGGGACGATCCCGGAACCCAGCTTTAGCTAAAAAGCTGAGATCGTATTTCTTCTTCGCCCCGAATCCCGAGTCTCTGTAGATGTCGATGCTTTCAGTTAGTGAGTTTGCTGCTTTCACTGAGCTGGGGCTATAGCCGATAAAGTTCTTCCCGTAGGCCAAAGACATGTTGTTCAGTGTTACCTTCACACCAGATGTTGATCCTGCCTGCCCAGCATATATTCTCAGGACCGTGGTATCGTATGTAACGCTTTCGGTAGGCGGGACTTGGGCAAGCCATGTCGTGGGAGAGCCAATCGTTAGGTCGGCCACAGCAACCAAGACCACCCCATGGCCTTCTGCGTCTCCTTGGTATAGTATGACCGTCAGGGGAGTTTCCACGTTCGCTGTGACAGAGCCAACCCGAAAAGCATACCATTCTCCGGGTTCCATCCTCCGGGGTACTACGAACTCTCTGAACCATTCTTCATCGCCGCCGGCACTGTTGTCAAGCACCTCGGATCGCTCGTTGTCAATGATGTTAAGCGAGATCATGTCGGCCTTATCGGGGCTCTGAGTCTTGATCTCAAGCCCGGATGTTAGGTTGTCGGTCTCAACTGGTATTTGCGAATATGCTGAGAACAGGGAGTCGTCAGCCGGTTGTTTGGTGATTGCCATATCGCGCTATATTATATATCCGTGGTCCATATTGTTGTCAGGAGTGAAGGACTCCTCGATGAGGACCTTCATCATCTTGTCCAAATGCTGAGACAGATACTCCTCGAAGTTGTCCGCAGGAGTGTCCACCAAGTCAACATAAATGTGATTGCGGTAAAGCTCTGAGCCCTCTCGCTTTATCTTCCATGCAGTGGCATTTCCGAATCGGACCAGGTCCTTGGGGTCCGAGAAGGTGATGCCTTTGAGCTTTGCCCACTCCATGATTATCTGCCCCAGATTGGCGGGGATCTTGCCAGGGCCTCGTCCTCGTATGAGAGTGTAGAAGTAGTTTGGAGCTTCGATCGTTCCCCAAACTGTTTCGCCTTCCCGTCCCGTCTGCACTGTTATCTGAGCATAGGTTCTGCCCGAAGCTTCCTGCCCGGCGTCCTGCGATGCCCGGATAATCTCACTCCTCATCTGGGTGAGTCCCTCAGCCAATATCTGTTCCAGTCCTACCGCCATTTGTTTCTGGGTTTGCGAGCATTGGCTTTTTGTTGAGCCTTGCGCTCCAGTTCCTTGTTCAGTCGCTCCCGGAAGAGGTGGCTCTGCAAGTTGGTGAAAAGGAGGTTGTACACCTTCCCGTATTTCCATTCCAGAATCTCATCCGGGTCCTTCGAGTAGTCCTTGGCCAGTGCAGTGATGGTGGCCATCTCGCCAACCACCAAAGAGAGTTGAGCAATGCCGGCTGCCTTTTCCTCGGCACTGGGCTCATACTTGAGCTCAGTCTGTTCTCGTTCGATCCAGTACTTAATGCCCATGAGAACCTCGTACCAGTACTCGACAATTTCTGAGGTGTTCCTCAGACTCCATTTGACCCCAAGACATTGCATTCCTTCCTTCATCTTGTCGATGTCGGTCAGCTCCTTTTCAGTGATAATCCGACCAAGCTCTATGCGTTGGCCGAACGTCATCTGACCACCTTGTATGTCGATTCGCTGTATCATCCTACTATTGTGAGCGTGTTGAATGGATATTGCTTAAATACCTCGGGAGCCAGGCTAAAGATCGTCGATCCTTCGGGGGCCTTGACTGTACAACCTGAGTTACACCACAAGTTCCTGTCCCCCGGGTTAGACTGTATGATTGAGAAAAATGCCTCGGTCCAATCTAATCCCCCCGCCGCAATGTATACTCGTAAGAATGTGTGACTGCTAGCTCCACTCGTATTCCCGATAGACATAATAAGTCTCTTCGTGTTGTTAAGACGCCAAGGGGTATAGCCCGGAACATTTGGGGAAGCTGGGAATATGGACTCGGGGGTCACGCATCGGATCACTCTGCCGGACAGGTCAGTACCAACAGGCAAGTCTACTAATCTTTTGCCTATGAGGTCCATGCCGGGATCTTCGGCCCAAATGCACCAGTCGGAATATGTAGTCAACTCAATGCCCACACTGACCTCGTTAGCATCAAATCTGGCAGATGGATAGACTATTCGTACCGTGCTCATCATCTCCGGGTAAAGCATGCCAAGTCTGGAAGTCTTCAACCGAAGGAGGAAGGGTCTTACGAGCGTTCTCTCCAGCTCGTCTCTCAGGATGAGCCTCGATGTCGTCTTGGACTCAGTACTGAATGGGGTGTCACCTTTGTAGGCGTCATTCCCCATCGGCTCGAACTTACAGAAATAGATCATCAAAGGCAATCGCTGTCTCTGGTGGCCTCTGTACGGTATGTCATAGTACCCCTGAGTCGGTTCCTCGATGTAGATAAACGTAGTGCTGACCGGATTCCCCTTTGAGTCCTTGATGACCTCTCCGTTGAGCCCAGTCTCAAATCGAGGCATTGTGTCCACTTTGACATTCAGCATCCGAGCCTGGTCGCACTCAAACACTGCTCCAGGTGCCAGGTCTTGAAGCATCAAGCGTATGTGTTCTATGATAGGTAAGGTCATCGTTTTGCGGGGATTATGATTTTGGCGGACTTCATGCCAGTCGCCTTCGGCTTTATCTCAAATATCATTCGCATGATGAGCATGTCCAGAAAGTCCGGGGATCTGCCAAGAAGCTGTTTCATAGTGTCCTTGGAGATGAGCTCTCGCTTCTGTTCAGCGGAGTTCGTGTTCTTAGACTTGAGGACCGTCATCTCCTGCTTGATCTTCTCTTGAACTTCGGGGGAGCAGATGATGTGGATCTGGCGCTTGTTGATGAGCTCCGCCAGCTTGAATGCACACTCCGACTTGATGTTGTTGTACGTCTTGGAGTCAACGGCTGACTGTCCTCCGTGAAACTCCCGGATGCCTTTCAGATAGCTCTCCAGGTAGAACCCAAGTCCGTCAGCGTCAGAGACGATGCTGGATCTGGGGACTTTCAGGCCTGTAGCCAATTTGGCGATCTTCTCCTCCATCTCCTTGCCTTCCGAGAAGCCTTTGGCGATGGGGATCCGACAGACCATGCCGTCCCAGGTTCCAACCACCCAACTGTCTCGACCTTTCCCGGCAAGGTCAGTGCTGATGAACCTATCGCCTGTCGGGAGTACGAACTCATTGCTGAACATGTCGCACACTGCGTCATAATCGACCAGCCAATTCGGGTCGTCGTCATACTCCCAGTTGCCAAATACCAATCGCTCGATCTGCGATTGGGTCAGGTTCTGGAGAAGCCCTTCGATGTATCGGTCCGGGAGAGTCTTGTTGTCCTGGGGCAGAGCTTTGACGAACCGACGCCAGGGAGGCAGCTTGTTCTCCTTCCAGGGCTTGTAATAGTCCGTATAGAGGAAATTGTTGGACGGGTTGCAGGTTGTAAGGAGCTTGGGGGCCAACTTGTATACGTCGTTTTTCCAACGACCGATGGAAGCCTGGAGGTTGGTCTTCGCCTCGCGGATAAACTCTCCGCCCTCTTCGATCCATCCCCGAGTCATCTGCATGGACCCGAATCTCTCGTACATGGGATCGCTGGGGTTGTACTTGGCATCGATGAGGTAGATGCGGCTTTTGTTGTACAACTCGAAAAAGTTGTATTGACCATTGAAGTGGTGGTAGTCCTCCGTGATCTCCCAGTGTGTGAATACCTCGTAGAGGGAGGGGATGGTGTATCGGACCAGGTCAGCGGCCGTCTTACGCGCAATAAAATAAAATGTCTCCGGATAGGTGAGGGCATCGCCGGCTATCAAGGAACACCCGAGGTACGATTTGCCAGCACCTTTCGTGCCAGCATACAGAATGTCAGTGACTGAGTCATCAAGCCATAACCGGGCCACTTCCTTCTGCTTCTCGTTGCCTTTGGTGTCAAATTGAAGCCGGCGTCCCATTTTATTTTACCTCCATTCCTGTTATCTGCTCGAGAGTGATGCCTCCCGTTACATTGACATTGGTCTTGCGTCCTTGAAGCACCTGGATGAGGCTGGCAGCGTACTTGCCAACCAGGGCTCCCTCAATTTGCTGGGAATTGATGGCGTCCTCGATGGTGCCCCCAATTGCAGCTGCTACCGGGTCTCCCGTGAGCTCCCCATACTCAACAGGATTGAGCCCAGCGAACAGTCTGAATGACTCGATGGTCATCGGGCGGGAAATGTAGACGCTGCAGTCGTCGCCATTCTTATTCACGTGAGCTTGGGAGAAATAGTTATCCTTCATGAATTTGCAATACTCAATGAACGCAAAGTAAAGCTCCTCCGCATCGGTAGGCTTTACAAATTCCCCGGCGTCTCGCCTTTTCTGTCCCTCCTCCATATAGGCGAGCGGACTCATTTTATATGTACTTCGTGCCATGCCTCAAATATAATCAAACCTTATACAAATTAAAAATTTATTTCTGCACAACAATCCCCGGAGCGTTTGGCCCCGGGGATCTTTAATTTATTCGCTTACGCGAATGAGGGTCACACCGAACCACAGGAACTTGACCGAAATGCCGTTCGGCCAAATCATGCCTTCGTGGACCGTTGCGATGGATGGGGTCCAATTACAGTACTTGGTATTGACTTCCGAGTACAAAGCCCAGTTTTTCCCGAACTGCTTAAAGTGTTTTGCTTTCATGTTTTTTTTAATTTTCATATGCGCGAGTGCCGTCCAGTATTTGTGGGTCGAGAGAAGGCCCAATTTGGCACCAGTTCTACTGACTCTGTCAGTTCTACTGACTCTACCAGTTCTACTGACTCTGTCAGTTCTACTGACTCTACTCACCTACGACTTCTTTTTGAACTTTTGAATCCGTCTCTCCGCTCTCTCCATCTGCTTGATGGATCGGCTCAATTTCCGTTTGGGACTGATCCACCATTGGCGGATCCCGCCGATAACAGCGAACAGGCCGATAATGGCCAACAGATAAATTGCAATCATTTTCTACGCCTCCTTTCTAATTTGTTTTGTAATTTGCGGACTTCACGCCAGTCCTCGTGCCGCATCCATTCCGGACGGGACAGCAGACTCTGCTGTCCACGTGCTATTTGCATGGTGGTCTTTTTCAATTTGCGGGCGTAGTCCAGGACCTCCCGCTCCTCTTTTGAGTAGAGTCCAAGCCATCGGCGGAACACTCCAAGTTTTCCAGTTGGGGGTAGCCCCAATTTCTCAGTTTTTTCCATAATAAACAATATTTGACCAGTAGTAAACAATAAAATTTCTTATTGTTTCTCACCTAAGTGATTGATATTCAATTGATTAGGACCCCAATTCTCCTCCCGAGAAACAATGTAAACAATGTTTCTGTGCACTCTATTTTGTGATTTTTCATTTCCTAAATTGGTCATAATTTTCCTCATATTCCCTATTCAGGTTTTCCTCCTAAATTATTGTTTACATTGTTTACAAGGGCCTAAATCATTGATATTCAATCGATTATCGAGAAACAATGATTGTTTATTATTGTTTCTCATTGTTTACTGCTGTTTTAATTTAAGTGATTGATTATCAATGATTTGGGATTCTTTCCATTGGAAAGATAAACAATAAACAATAGGGGTCCCCCGGATTTTAGGGGAGGGGCTGTCGAGATTTTTACCAATAAACAATGGAACAATGGTTTTATCAACTTTTGGGGCCGGGGGTCCCCCTGATTTGTAAACAATGAAACAATGGTTTGATCAACTTTTTGGGCCGGGGCCATGGGAAAATTGTAAACAATGAAACAATGGTTTGACCAACTTTTGGGGCCGGGGGGCCTATTCACCCGTGGACCCGAAGCCCCCCTGTCCTCTTTCGGTCAATTGCGGGAAAAGCTCGTCCTCCGACTCGAGAACTTCCACCCCGACGTAGAAGACCGGCATCACCAAACCCTGAACCAGCTTCATGCCCGGCTTGAGGATGACGACTTCCTTGCCGACGTTCATGACATGCAGATGGATCTCTCCTTGGTAGTCTTCGTCAACCACGCAGGCTCCAACCTGGAGCTGGTGCTTTGTAGCAATGCCACTCTTGTTGAACATGATGAGGGCACACCCCTGAGGTATCCGAGCTTTGATCCCGGTCAGGATGTCGATGCCTTCGCCCGGCCAGACCTGTTTGGTTTTGAAGTCTTCCGGGATGTAGAAGTCCAGCCCAGCGGACAGACTCGTTCCTCTGGTTGGGGTCTTGACGTTTCTTACTTTTACGATTTTCATTTTTTAAAGTATTTTTCGAGCCGAGCTCGGTGTGTTGCCCCTGATGAGAGAGCTGCCCCTTCGATAAAATTGTATCGTGTGTGGAGGGGAAGCTCCTGAAATGCCTTCCTGAACGGTTGGCCATCCGATTCGAAGATCTTGCCCCAGGCATTGCCTGGGGTAACGTCTTTCATTTTTCGGAACTTGATCTCCCACAAAGCCTCTTCCCGATTTATGGAACGTATGGAAGGTCTAACAGACCCCTTACTGAGCGTCATTTTGAACCACTGAGCCTCCGTATTGGAGTCGTCTTCTTTAAACCATACCCGGTAATATCCGATAGCTATTGCCATAAGCTGTAGAATGTTTCGTGACACTTCTTGCGGTACGCCATCGGATCCTGCCGGATACTTTGGCACTTGAGAGGCTCTTTGGGACGTTCGAGAATCTCCCGGGGCAGGATGTCGCTGAAAGCATCTTTGAGAATGCGCTTGTGAGTTCTGTCCTCCCTGGGCAAACGGAGAGCGAACCTGACAACGTCATGCCCCAGGAATGGTGACCGGAGTTCGACTGTGCTCCTCATGGAAGCCCGGTCAAGCCGAGGCATGTGGTAGAACGGAAGCTCTTGGAACACGTCTGAGAGCTGGGAGTCGTAGTCATCTACTCGGCGATAGCCCCCGAATAGTTCGTCAGCTCCATCCCCGGTCAGAATAACCTTCTCCCGGACCTTCTCCATGAGTCGGAACTGGGGGATCATGGAGCCCAAGTCGATGGGGGTCTCGTTGTAGCGGAGACACCTCTCCAGGCAATCATCATCGGGGATAGGGCCAAGAGAGGTGATAGAAACCCCTAAAAATTCGGACAATAGCATGCCAAATTTTGATTCATTATTCTCCACCATATAGAGATTAACCCCCAGGCCCATTCGATGAAGAATAGAGGCAACTATGGATGAATCCAGTCCTCCCGAAACCAAAGCCCCGACCGGGACTTTAGAGTACATTGCCCGGCGTTTTACGGACCTCTCGACCAAGCCCCGGAGGACTTCGGCGAACTCGGATTTTGCGAAATGACTCCGTTCCCCTATCCCCCATCTGTAGTAGTCCCTCCGGATAATGGTGGGCTTCACCTTCATGTCATCGAAGGAATAGACAGTATTCGGCATGATGCGCTTAACGGTGTTCCACGGAGTCCGGTCATCCCAGTTATACCCCCATTTGAACACTTCCGACTGGTAGTACCGGTCGAAGTCTCGGAAGTTCGACACCAACGGGGTTATCTCCGAGCAGATCTCCCCGAACTGGTTGTAGTAGAGCTGCTTCTTTCCGAGAGGGTCGGTGAAAGCAATAATTTGACCCTTCCTGTACCAGCATATTGCCCACATGCCATCCCAGTGGTTGGCTTCGAGGAGAATGTCCTCCAAGCAGTTGGTCCCAAACAAATCCCGAAGGTATTCGACGTCGCTGGAATACCTCGTAGGATAGTTGTAGATCTCCCCCACGTAAAGAAGCCACCCGTTGTTTTCGGCTAACTCTATAGGCTGAGCCAGGCCATCGCCTGGTTCAGTCTGAATGGGCAAACGGACATGGCCGAGGAACCATCCTCCTTCGGCAATCTGGACGGATTCGACGCCCCTATGCTGTATCTGGTCAATGACGTTAGCCCTTCTCGTTATACTTATTCCACACATATCACTTTAGTTTGTTTCTGAGAGCGTCCATGAGACAAACGATCCCTATTCCGATTATTACTGCTATTGCCAGCCCGATGATGATGGGCTCCTCACTTCCTCCTGTCATGTCTTTTCTTCGAATTTTCGAGGATCTGCTGTGCCTTCTTCTCGATCCAGTTAGTGTAGCACTGGCTCCCCCTGTGGAGCCCAGTCAGGAGCCTCGAGCATCCCGGGCAGAACATGCAATCGTCATATTGCTGATGAGCTTTAGCTCTTGCTTCGTCGATAGTCATAGCTTAATAGATTACCCATTTGGAGAGATCTTCGTTGTATGCATGGAGGGACCCAGCGAAGTAATGCAGAGAGCCCTTCTTGAGAGAGGGGTAGGTAGCTGCGAGGATGTTGAACACGTAGTCCATCATGGCCTCCGTCAACCATATGTCAATTGCGAAGTGCTTGAAGAAGTCATTGCTCCGAATGTAATATATCACGTGGAGCCGATTGTTTCGGACGAGGAACTGGTAGCTGACGGAGCAAGGTACTCGGGTCAAAGCCCCGGCTGTTGCCCGGGTGTCCTCCGGCTCGAAGATCATGACCATTGCTCGTCTGGAGTGCGGGTCGTCCCGGAGAGTCATGATGACATTGTCCAACTGGTGTATTTCGGGTCCCTTGTGGAAGATGTGCAGACGCTCAGAATAGGTGTAGTCGAAGCGACCCTCCTGACGAGTCTTGCTCACCAGCTTCTGCCACAAGTCCCGGCGGATCTCCCAGCTCTTACCCGGATTGACCCCGTTTCGGTCAAGCCGGTCGGAGAGCTCTGCTCGGCAATACTTCTCGATGAGCTCGGCCTCGTCTTTGAACATGAAGTCGAGCATCTCACGTTTGCCGAGATACGGCTTCGAGATGACAAAGCTCACTCCGATGAGTTCCTTGGTGAGCCGGTCGTCCCCGCTGAGTTCTTGGTTTTGGTAATGGTTGACCGGGACCGTGATGCCGGAAACCTTGAGCTCCCGATCCATCTCCCGGATCATTTCGAAACAGTCTTTGAATATTCTTCCCATGTCAGTATTTGGATTTAATGCGAAACAAATTTACTTGATACTTCAACGACCAGAGCTCTTTGACTCGGTTCTCGGGGAGACCCAAATGCTCGAACATTATGACGAAATAAGTCCATATCCACTTGAGCCGGTCCTCGAAAACTACCAGGTCTACCAGATATTGAGACTGCCGCCACTCCCGGTTCTTGAGACAGTTTGCTGTCATGCCAATGTGTCCGATTAAGGTAAGCAGATCCCCCGCAAAATCTTCCAAATCCTGTGCCCGTTTAGGCAGCGTCCAGTCGAAAGAAGGAGTCATGCCATAAAGCTGGTAAAGCTCCAACATGAAGTTGAATGCGTCAATCAGCTCCTCATCAAAGTGCTCGCCATCGAGCTCCTCCTCGATAGCCTCCTTTGCCTCAGCGAGCTCCTCGACGATCTGCCAACAGAGTTTTTTGAAAAGCTCCTGATCCTCCAAAGTGTTGATATCAAAGTTCGCGATGCGCTCCTTGAAATGTGGTCTGTACATGAGCTGGAGCTCCCCCTGGAGGGCATAAATCTCCTCCCAGCTCTTAGTGAATGGCTTAAAATCTTGTGTGTTCATATCTTGATCTTTGTGAACGGGTTGCATTGCATCTCTGTGAACGGGTTACATTGCCCCTGGTCTTCTTTGAGGGAGTAGTATACAGCTATTCTGGGTCCTTCTTCGGTGAGAACATGTTTGATCTCATGCACCTCGATGGGACTGATCCGGATGAAGTCCACAGCCTCCGAAATGGTTGAGAAGTACGTAGGTACTACTCCCGGAGCTTTTAACGGCTTGGGACCCTCGAGTTCGTTGTTGATGGCCCCGATTGTGGCTACCATGTCAAGGAGGTTGTCCTCCTTGTGTGCATTGGATTCACGGGCCATTTTCACTGCCACTTGAACCCAAGACACGTCAAGAGCGGTCAGAGGCTTACCGGTAATGACCGAGGCGATCTCTGCGGCCTTCTGGTTGCATTCCATGAACGGTCCGTATTGTCTCTCCTTTTCCTCTGCCCGCTCATTGATGATTTGGTCAGCGTGTTTAAGTATGTTACTCATGATTTTTAGTATATAGGTTAGACCCCGGGGAGGGACTCGAACCCTCCTGTACCACTCCGGGGTGCCCAATGGAGCCGTCACTCCATTGGGCGAGGAGCTCTTACTTACTCCTCAGCCGGTGCGTTCTCCGGCTCGTTCTGTTCTGCTTCGGGAGCTGCTTCGG
>ERZ791716.645-NODE-645-length-19291-cov-2.532387_pt1 | contig 19291 bp, 16 predicted proteins | sample MGYA00510049_ERZ791716 | MGnify/ENA primary metagenome ERZ791716 (study PRJEB30046, sample SAMN00715135) | human gut metagenome | study: EMG produced TPA metagenomics assembly of the A metagenome-wide association study of gut microbiota in type 2... | reverse complement strand
AGGTGTTGCAACTGCATCAAACCATCCCATTCTTCTTGGACGTCCTGTAGTTGCTCCAAATTCTCCTCCATCTCCACCGCGGCGGCGAAGTTCATCTGCTTCATCTCCAAAGATCTCACTTACGAAAGATCCAGCTCCTACAGCACTTGAATATGCCTTTACAACTGTAACGACTTTCTTGATCTCATATGGAGGGATTCCAGCTCCGATCGCACCATATCCTGCTAATGTAGAAGATGATGTAACCATTGGATAGATTCCGTGATCAGGGTCTTTTAATGATCCTAACTGTCCTTCTAATAAGATATTCTTTCCTTCTTTGATCGCTTCATGTAAGAACAGAGATGTATCACATACATATGGTGCTACCATCTCTTTGTATTCCATTAATGTATTGTATAATTCATCTGGATCAAGAAGTGGTTTATGGTATAAATGCTCTAATAAAACATTCTTCTTTTCACATACTGCTTTGATCTTTTCTTTTAAAGAATCATCATCAAATAATTCGCTTACCTGGAAACCGATCTTTGCATATTTGTCTGAATAAAATGGTGCGATACCAGATTTTGTTGATCCAAAAGAATTCTTTCCTAAACGTTCTTCTTCATACTGATCAAATAAAATATGATATGGCATGACCATCTGTGCACGATCTGATACTAAGATCTTTGGCTGTGGAACACCCTGACTTACGATTCCTTCGATCTCTTTAAATAATACAGGGATATTTAATGCCACACCATTACCGATCACACTAGTTGTATGGTTGTAGAATACCCCAGATGGTAATGTATGCAATGCAAACTTACCATAGTCATTAATGATCGTATGACCTGCATTTGCTCCTCCCTGAAAACGAACGATAATATCGGATGTTTCACCCAACATGTCTGTAATCTTACCTTTTCCTTCGTCTCCCCAATTGGCTCCAACGACTGCTTTTACCATATGTGTATCCTCCTAATAAAATCAATTACTTTGACTTTTTCTTATATTATTTATAATGCTGTTATATTTAACAACATGACAACACGTTTCATTCTATATCGTTTTGGGCACTCTGTCAAGGCAGAGTGTCCAAAGCTTTGATTTATTTTCCATCTTTTACACTAAACAGGTCTGTACTTACATGTTTCTTATCCATCAGACTGTTATACTGTAGATACTGATACTGTGTGATCAGTTTTGTATATTCATTATTCTCAGACAACTCATGGTTCTTTCCATCTTTATCAACATATCCATTGGCATTTAATGCTGGGACTTCATTTCTCATATTTAATAAGAACTCATTGTATCTTGACATCTTTAAGTTTGTCTGCTGTAACATCAGGCTTGATAAATAGTTTGCACTGACATTTTCCACATCGCTCTTTGCATCAATATCATAATTTGCCCAGATGATAAATGGAACTGTATATTTCTTCTGCAGTTCTTTTAAACTTAAGCTGTTTAGAGATTTTCCATATAACAGCTCATAGAAAGAATCCTCAAGTTTTGGCTGATGATCTCCAAACATTACAACGATCGTTGGCTCTTTCTGATTCTTAAAGTAGTTGATGATCTTCTCGAATGCTCGATCTGATTCATGGATCAGTGATAAATAACGGTTTGCTGTATCTGTTGCCTTCTCATCTTTGATCTTGATTTCTTCCTTAAAGTTCTTGTCTGCGATCAGATATCCACCATGGTTCTGGATCGTTACATTGAATAAGAATAATGGCTGTCCCGCTTTTTTCTTATTAAAGATATCTATGATCTTATTGTAATCTTCTGCATCACTATACCATCCTCTGAATTTCTCTCCATTTGGATTCATAGATGTCTCATCTAAGAAATTATCAAATCCAATTAGCGGATATACCGTATCTCGGTTCCATCCGTGTGCTTTGTATGGATGGAATGCCAGTGTATCATATCCCTGCTGTTTTAACTGAGATGCCAGACTTGGCACCTTATGTTTTACAAACTGTGTATATGCATTTCCGTTTAATGGAAGAGATGATACAGAGTTTCCTGTTAAGAACTCATACTCTGAATTACTTGTTCCTCCACCAAAAACAGATACCAGCATATGTCCTTTGATCGTATTTTCACTTAAACTATTGATAAATGGCATAACCTCTTTGTTTGTCTTGATCTTATTTACTACATTCAGATCTGAGAATGTTTCATTCATGATCACGACAACATTTGGTTTCTGTTTTAATTTCTTATTGGTTCCCTGTGTTACCTGATACTTATCTGCGATCTTATCTACCGCTTCTGGACTATATCCATCTGGCTGGGAAACGATCGTATACTGAATATTCATTAAAAAGCTTAAAATATATCCATTTTTTAAGTATCCTTTCTTCTGTTGCCAGAAGTTTACAGCAACACCTTTCTTTGACAAAAAGTCTACTCTTGTCAAGAAGAAAGAACTTCCTACTGTTACGATTGCTGTGATCAGTAATGCAACTAGACGTTTCTTCCAATGGAAGATCTTATATGTATCGAGTTTACATGCAAACACACATAATCCCAATAATACAACCGTCGCAACGATTGCTGCTTTATCATAACTTAATACATAATGATCTGCAACGTCCATTGCTGTTCCAAGTGCATAAATATCTGCCGGCGTGATCGGTGTTCCACGGAATGCTAATACAAAATAGTTTCCGATCGCAGCTGCATATAAAAATACATCTCCAACGAGCAACGCCCATTTCACACGGTTAAAGATCAGTAATAAAATGAAGAACAATATATAGTACCATAGGATGTTCATTCCAAATGCCAATTTATTCATCACACTGATCGGATTATAGAATACTTTTTCTACCATATAAAATGCGACCCATGGATTGACGATAAATAATGCCCATGTGAATCTCTTATTCCATTTTTCTGGAATCTTTAATGGTATAAGAATTAAAATGATCAAAGCAAGTGTGATCGCCACTGTTAAAACAACTGCTGATACATCAATCTGTGTCGTCCACACTCTGGTTCTAACATGAAAATTCTTCTGTGTTACACCATTTAATTTAGCTGACTGATAGATTTTCCCCATATTGCTTGATGTATACAGATATAATGGGCGTTCGGCCTTAATACCCTTTCCTGTTATCTCGATCGTATAAGTTTCCCCTTTATTCAACTTCTGATTCACGACTACTTTGTACCATTTATTTTCATTACGCAAAGTACGACGCATCGTTGCTTTCATATCTGTCAGTCCGTCAACCTCTAACAGTGTTGGAGTAATGTGGAAAATAGATTTTCCTTTACTGTCTTTTACATTCAGATCAATACTTCCAGCTCTTCCTGTCTGTTCGTTTCGGTCGATCATGATATCCAACCGTTCCATCGTATGTGAAACTGCTTTAAATTTCTGAACAACCTTATCACCATCTGTCACTTCAATCTTCGTCAGCTTATGTTCTGGTGTTCCTTTTGCAACTTTTTCGGAAAACTGGTCTTTGTTCATCAAAACCAATACGATAAATGCGATCAATGCTAAAACAATTCCATATTTCAGAACTTTTTGCATGACGCTGTGAAATTTTTGTAATTTCGTTTCACCATTTGTCTGTGTCATTTTACCTTACCTTCCATTCGTTTGTATTTCCCCAGTTATTTTTCCTTTTTCTCTCTTTTTCATTCTCTCTTAAAAATTCCCTAAGATTTTGAAATCTTTGGTTTCTTCTTTAATTCCTGCAAGGGAATTACGGATCGCAGGATCATCCAGATTCCCGATCACATCCACATAAAATCCGTATTCCCACTTTCTTCCTGGAAGTGGTCTGGATTCAATGTTACTCATACTGACATTGTTAAACATGAAATGCGTCAGAATATTGTATAAAGATCCTGATTCATGTAGCACGCTAAAACTGATGCTGACTTTGCCCGCATCTTTTCTGTACTGCTTCTTCTTTGACATGATCACAAATCTTGTTGTATTATTTCCTTCATCATTCACCTCACGTTTCAAAATCTCAAGTCCATACATCTTTGCAGCACGTTCACTGCAGATTGCAGCTTTCACAGGCTTATTATCATCTGCTACTTTCTTTGCGCTGATCGCTGTATTTGCAACTTTTACCTGATCCCAGTCTGGATGTTCATCCAAGAATCCTTTACACTGCATCAATCCTTGTGGATGAGAATATACTTTTTCAATCTTATCTAAGCTCGTTCCAGGAATTGCAGCCAATACATGCCTTACATCTACAGATTCTTCTCCCACGACGCAAATGTCATAGTCAAGGATCATATCATAAATTCCACTGACTGTTCCTGCTGAAGTATTCTCTATTGGCAATACTCCATAATCAGCTTCTCCTCGATCTAGAGTCTTTACAACATCTTTAAATTCTGGTACAGAAAAATTCTTGACATCCTCTCCAAAATACTGTACCATTGCCTGTTCCTGATATGCCCCTGGAATTCCCTGATATACAACTTTGGTATTTTCATTGATATCCAGTGCTTCCACTTCTTCAAATGTCTGATCAATATAAGCATCTTCTTGTGATAACAGACTATACTGATATCTTCGGCTGATACTCATCATCTGAAGAAACATCTCTTCGACAGACTTTTTAATGATAAGTTCATCTTCGTCTTTTGTCAAGGCATCAATTTTCTGTCTTTCACGAACAGGATCATAAATTGCCTTTCCTGTTCCTCTTTTATACTCTGCAACTTCTGCAGAACATCCCATTCTTTCTTTAAATAATGCAAGCATTTTCTGATCGATCTGATCGATCTGCTGCCTTATCTCCGTCAAATCTCTCATAAGTTACTGTTCCTCTTTTATCTTTTCTTTTAATTGCGTGATCGTCTGTCCAAGAAGCGGATGCATCAGATATGGGGCGATTTCTTCTAATGGTTCTAATACAAATAATCTCTTGTGCATCTCTTTATGTGGAATCGTCAGTCTTCTCTCATTCATCACCAGATCATCATACATCAGGATATCAAGATCTAATGTTCTTGGTCCCCAATGAATTGTTCTGACTCTTCCCGCCTGTGCTTCAACATCCATCAGAAAGTCCAACAGTTCTTCTGGCTCTTTTAATGTGTCAATAGCAATACATCCATTCAAAAAATCATCCTGTACCACACCGCCATATGGCTTGGTCTCGATCAGACTGGAAACATGCACAACTCTTGTATCATCCTGTGCCTCGATCGCATTGATTGCCTGATTAATATATTCCATACGATCTCCCATATTTGATCCTACTCCAAGATACGCTCTATGCCATCCTCTTTTGATCTTCACTGAAACATAGTCGAGTGGCAATCCGATCGGCGCCCATGGTTTTTTTACTTCAATCTCTAGTTTTCTGATCAATGAAAACTCAAGTAATAATTTCTTCGCCACTGTTTCAGCCACACATTCGATCAGGTTAAAGTCATTTTCTGTAAGGATCTCTTTGATCCTATGACATACTTTACCATAATCAACGGAATAATCCATCTGATCACTGACACCTGCAAGTTTCGTATCAAGCGATAAAATTACAGATACCAGAAATTTTTGCCCAAGTGCTTTCTCTTCTTTATACAAACCATGATTTGCATAAACTTCCAAATCTTTGATTGTAATCTGATCCATCCTCTGTTCTCCCTATTTTGCACAAATTGCTTCTATCATCTTCATTGCACGCATATTTTCTTTAACATCGTGAACCCTGAAAAATCTGCATCCTTTCATATATCCACTGACCGTTGTTGCCACAGTTCCTTCTACTCTCTGATCTGATGGAAGATCCAGCGTTAAACCGATCATGGATTTTCTAGATGTTCCAAGAAGAACTGGTACATCCCACTGATTTAATAACTCCAGATGGTTCATAAGCTCTAAATTCTGATCAAGATCCTTGGCAAATCCAATCCCTGGATCCAGCATGATCGTTTCTTTCTTGATTCCAGCTTCCTTTGCCATCTTCATCGTCTCATCTAAATCTGCTACCACATCATTTAAATAATCCTTATAATCTGTATCCTTACGGTTATGCATCAAGCAAGAAGCAACTCCTGTTTCTGCTAAAACTGCAGCCATAGTTCCATCCCACTTAAGCCCCCAGATGTCATTGATCAGATCTGCTCCAGCCTCGATTCCCGCTTTTGCAACTCCTGATTTATAAGTATCTAGGGATACTGGCACATCAAATTCCTTTTTTAATGCTTCGATCACAGGTGTGACTCTTGCGATCTCTTCTTCATCAGAGATCAACGTGTATCCTCCAGGTCTTGTAGATTCTCCTCCAACATCAATGATCGCTGCTCCATCTCTGATCATCTCATCAGCATGCTTTAGTGCCGCATCTAAATGATCATATTTTCCTCCATCTGAAAATGAATCTGGTGTCACATTCAAAATTCCCATGATGTATCCATGATGTTTCGTATCAAATGTCTTATTTCCAATAATCATAGCATCTCTCCTAGTATATATACTTGTTGTTTTTCTTTTCTTCCGGCCAATAACATTCCTGTCTTGCTTTGCAGTGGATGCAATCTCTTGAAAGTTTATCTGCACGATAAAAGATTGATGCAAAACTTTCGCTTTCTTCTTTCATATCTCTATGCCTTAAGATCGTATCTGTCATAAACTTTCTCTCTTCTCTGGTATATCCACAGTCCGTTAAGATCTCCTCGGCAAGAATCGCTCCCGCTTCCTCGTGAGAAATTCCCTTTTCATACTGATCAGCTCTCCCAAGATCATGAAGCAATGCAGTCGCATAAATGATATCTTTGGACACAGGAAGTCTTTTTTCAAGGATCATCAGATAACTGATTCTTGCCACCGACAAAAAATGTTCTATATCATGACCGCAAAACTTTCGATCTATTTCTAATTGTTGTAGTCTCTCGTATGTCTCCTTGTATTTCTCATGCCATACGATCTTTTGGAATCTTTCCACTGTTTCTATCCTCTATTTTAATTCATTCTGAAATGATAATGTACCACAGATTATGATCACGTCTTCTTTATCTGCTTGTTGTTTTACCTCTTCAAGACACTCTTTCAGTCTCTGTCTTTCTTCTACATCATGATGATATTTTCTTACACATTCTGCAAGATCTTTGCTTGATAAGGCCCTCGCATTATCTGGTGCTACCGTATAAACTTTTGCTGCCATCGGCGTAAGAATCTGTATCATCTGTTCATAGTCTTTGTCTGATAACACTCCCATTATATAGATTAATCGTCTATTTGTAAAATTATTTTGTAAAAAATTTAACAGACTTTTCGCTCCATCCGGATTATGTGCTCCGTCACAAATGACCAGTGGGTCCTTTTCTAAGATCTCAATCCTGCCTCTCCAGATTGTTTTGCGTAATCCATCTTCTGTCTGAAATTCACTGATACAATAATAATTTCTTATCGTATTCAATGCTTCTAATGCCAAGGCAGCATTATTGATCTGATGTCTTCCAAGAAGCGGGATTTCTATCTTTTCATACCATCTTCCATCAGATGAGCGATAAGAAAAGCTCTCCCCATTTAAAGATTCACTTAACACACGGATCCCTTCCGAATTTACAAAAGTAACCTTGCAGTGCATCTCTTTTGCTTTTTCCTTGATCACTTCGTTTACGGATTCTTGATTATTATATGAAATAACTGGACATCCTTCTTTTATGATCCCTGCTTTTTCTGCTGCGATCTTTTCTATCGTGTCTCCAAGAAACTGCATATGGTCCATTCCGATCGATGCAATGATCACCGCGATCGGTTTCTTAACTACGTTCGTTGCATCAAGTCTGCCACCCATTCCTGTTTCCAATAACACAACATCCACTTTTTTATCGAGAAAATAAAGAAAACTGAGTGCCGTTTCAATCTCAAACATTGTCGGATGTGACATCCCGTCTCTCACCATCTCTTCCGAAATTTTCTTTATTTTTTCCATATAAAAGCACAGATCTTCTTTCGAAATGTTCTCTTCATTGATGCGAAATCTCTCTTCGTAGCAAAAAGATGCCGGGGAGACATACCTCCCCGCACGATATCCACTTTCTCTGAAGATTCCTGCAAGAAATGCAAGTGTTGATCCTTTTCCATTGGTTCCGGCAATATGAACCACTTTAAGCTGATCCTGTGGATTTCCAAGTCTTTCTAATAATTCTTTGATATTATCAAGTCCTAAAACACTTCCAAATTTACTCGTATTTTGTATAAAATTCATTGCTTCTTCGTAATTCATCACTGCCTCCAGTTTCTATTTCCTTCGATCTAATGTACAAATGCTTCTTTGATCACCTGTGTCATAGTTTTTACATAGACGATCTCAAGTCCTTCGACAACTTCCTCTTCAAACTCTTTGACATCTTTTTCATTTGATTTTGGAACAAGTACTTTTGTAATTCCAAGCCGTTTTGCTGCGAGAAGCTTTTCTTTTAATCCACCGATCATAAGAACATCTCCGCGGATCGTAACTTCCCCTGTCATTGCCAGATTTCCACAGACTTTATTACCTGTGACCGCTGACAAAACGGCTGTTGTCATCGTAATTCCAGCAGATGGTCCGTCTTTTGGCACGGCTCCTTCTGGAATATGAATATGTATATCATGTTTTTCAAAGAAATCCTGTTTGATCTTATATTTTCTACTCTGGCTTCTGATATAACTGATCGCCGCCTGTGCAGACTCTTTCATGACATTTCCAAGGGATCCTGTCACCTGAACCGCTCCTTTTCCCGGCATAACATTTACTTCAATCTTTAATGTTACCCCACCAACAGCTGTCCAAGCCAGTCCATGAACAATTCCAATCTGATCTCTTAGAGTGTCTTTTTCCCATTCATAAACAGGTCTTCCAAGATACTCTTTGATCACTTTCTTTGTGATCGTTACTTTTCTGTGTTTCTTCTGGTAGATGTCTCTTGTCACCTTTCTCGAAACTTGTCCAATTCTTCTCTCTAAATTTCTGACCCCTGCTTCTCTTGTGTAATCTGTGATCAGAAATCTCAGGGCATCTTCCTTCCAGTGAATCTGTGTATCATTTAATCCATTTGCCTCCATCTGTTTCTTTACCAGATAGTCATTCGCAATGTGATACTTCTCATTCTCTGTATAACTTGATACCTCGATGATCTCCATACGGTCAAGCAGTGGCCTTGGAATCGTAGAAAGGTCATTGGCCGTTGCAACAAATAAGACATCACTTAAATTCAATGCAACTTCCAGATAATGATCTGTAAAATGTTCATTCTGTTCCGGGTCTAATACTTCAAGCAGTGCAGACGCGGTATCTCCTCTCTGGTCTTTCCCTGTCTTATCGATCTCATCCAATAACATTAATGGATTTCTAACTTTTACCTTCTTTAATGCTTCAACAATACGTCCTGGCATCGCTCCAACATAAGTTTTCCTATGTCCACGGATCTCTGATTCATCCCTGACGCCGCCAAGAGATAAACGAATATATTTTTTGTTCGTTGCTTTCGCAATTGATCTGGCAATAGATGTCTTTCCTGTTCCTGGAGGCCCTACAAGACAAAGGATGGCTGCATCTTTCTTTCCACTCATAGCACGTGCTGCTAAATATTCCAAAACACGTTCCTTGACTTTTTCCATTCCATAATGATCTCGATCGAGTATCTGTTGTGCATGATCTAAGTCTGTGGAATCTTCGCTCATCTCTTCCCATGGAACTTCAAACATTGTCTCGATATAAGTTCTTAACACAGAGCTTTCTGGTGTCTGATTTCCCATTGTTTGAAAACGCGATATCTCTTTTTTGAGCTTCTCTTTGACTTCATCGGATGCTTTTAGATTCTTAAGTTTCTCCATAAATTCATCCGCTTCATCTTCTACATTCGTCTCTCCAAGTTCCTCACGGATCACTTTGATCTGCTCTCGCAGCACATATTCTTTCTGATTTTTGTCAATATTCACTTTAACTTTCTGTTGGATCTTCTGCTTCAATTTCAGAACATCTAGTTCTTCCTGCAGCATGACAAGCATTAATTCACAGCGCTCTTTTAGATCCATTTCTTCCAAAAGTTTCTGTTTCTCTGGATAAGAAAATAGAATATGTGTTGCAAGTTCGTCCACCAGAATCTCTACATCTGTTAATAATAAAATATAATTTACCATATTCTGATCCAAATGTGGCCAGGCTTTCGCATAACCTTCAAATGCTTCTTTGATCATTCGAAGAAATGCTTCTCTTTCAAATTCCTCAAATGACTGTTGTTCTACATGATCATATAAAACCTCTACTTTATAGAATGGTTCGTACTCAACAGTTTCAGAAAGCTCTGCACGAAATAATCCTTCTGCAAAAACTCTCAAAATATTCTTTGGAAGCTTTACAACCTGTTTGATCCTTGCCAGTGTTCCTACACGATATAAATCTTCAATTCCTGGATCTTCTGCCGTCGGATCGATCTGATTATTTAAAAAGATCATCTGATCATGTTCCATAGCTTCTTCAATTGCTTTTACAGAACGGCTTCGTGATACATCAAAATGAATGACTGTATTCGGAAATATATACTTGCCTCTCAGTGGAAGCATTGGTAGTGTTTTTTTCATTCAAGTCTTCCTTTCATTTCTGAATTATTTGTCTGTAAATTTCATCAGACATGAAGAAAAACTGCTTTGACACAAGAATCTCTTGCATGAAAGCAGTTTTTATTTCGGCTAATCTATCTATGCAATCTCACCATGATTGCTTGTCTTTACCCGTTTCTTTGGCACTGCGGCTTTCACCTTCACTCCAGAATGTTCGATCATTGGTTTTTCTTTACCTTCTACGACATCTTTTGTGATCAGGCACTCTGATACATCTGTCTGTGATGGGATTTCGTACATTAAATCCATGATCACACCTTCCATGATCGCACGAAGTCCTCTGGCACCTGTCTTACGTTCTAATGCTTTCTTGGCAATTGCAATTAATGCATCATCATCAAACGTAAGTTTCACACCATCCATCTCGAACAATCTCTGGTACTGTTTCACAAGAGCACTCTTTGGTTCTTTCAAAATGCGCACTAAGGCTTCTTCATCCAATGGATTTAAAGATACATTCACTGGAACTCGTCCAATGAACTCTGGAATCAGACCAAACTTCACAAAATCTTCTGGCAATACCTGTCTTAACAGCTCACCGAGATCTGTTTCCTTCTGCCCAAATACATCTGCTCCAAATCCAATAGATTTCTTGCCAATTCTTGATTCGATGATCTTCTCTAATCCGTCAAAGGCTCCTCCACAGATAAACAGGATATTGGATGTATCAATCTGAATAAATTCCTGATGAGGATGTTTTCTTCCTCCCTGTGGCGGCACAGACGCTACAGTACCTTCAATGATCTTTAATAATGCCTGCTGCACACCCTCTCCAGAGACATCTCTTGTGATCGATGTATTCTCAGACTTTCTTGTGATCTTATCAATCTCATCAATATAGATGATTCCACACTGTGCACGGTCAATATCATAATCTGCTGCCTGAATGATCTTAAGAAGAATATTCTCAACATCTTCACCAACATATCCTGCTTCTGTAAGAGCAGTCGCATCTGCGATCGCAAATGGTACATTTAACATCTTTGCTAATGTCTGGGCTAATAATGTTTTTCCTGAACCTGTTGGTCCAAGCATTAAAATATTACTCTTCTGCAATTCTACATCAGAGTCTCCGCCCATTAAAATTCTTTTGTAATGATTATATACAGCTACGGAAAGTACTTTCTTTGCTTCATCCTGTCCAATAACATACTGGTCTAGAAATTCTTTGATCTCTTTTGGCTTACGTAAATTGATCTCTCCGTCATTCTCTGCATACTGCTCAAATTCTTCTTCAATAATCTCAGAACAAATGTCAATACATTCATCACAAATATAAACATTCTTACCCTTTGGTCCCGCGATCAGTTTGCGGACTTGGTCCTGTGTCTTATTGCAAAAAGAACATCTTAATACTTTTTTTTCGTCATTATAACCTGCCACCAGATCACCCCACTATTCTATCACTATCTATTTTCCATAACCTTATCGATCAGGCCGTATTCCAGTGCTTCCTGTGCAGTGAGCCAGTTATCACGTTCTGTATCCTTGACGATTGTCTCGTATGGCTGTCCTGTATTCTCGCTTAAGATCGTGTTTAATTTCTTCTTTGTTCTAAGAATATGTTCTGCTGCGATCTCAATCTCTGTTGCCTGTCCCTGTGCTCCTCCAGATGGCTGATGGATCATAATCTCAGCATTCGGTAAAGCCAGACGTTTTCCTTTTGTTCCACCAGATAACAGGAACGCTCCCATGCTGGCAGCCATTCCCATACACATTGTGGATACGTCACACTTCACATACTGCATCGTATCATAGATCGCCATTCCGGCGGTTACAGAACCGCCAGGGCTATTGATATATAAATTGATGTCTTTATCTGGATCTTCTGATTCTAAGAATAATAACTGAGAAACCACAAGTCCTGCTGTGACATCATTCACTTCTTCTCCTAAGAAAATGATTCTTTCTTTCAGCAGTCTGGAGTAAATATCATAAGATCTTTCTCCTCTGCTTGTTTGTTCAATGACATAAGGTACTAAACTCATCCTTGCATCCTCCTAATGATAGTTAAGGCAGTTTATTTATGTCTGTCAAATAGAACATAAAGTTATAAAATGCCTTGCTTATTTTGCTTCACCTACAAGGAAATCTACAGCTTTCTGTACTGCGATGTCATCCATCATCTGGTCTTTCTGAGCTCCCTGAATGATCTTTTCAAGCTGCTCTGTTTCCATCTGATACATTCCTGCCATCTTTTCCAGTTCTGCTTTGAAGTCTTCCTCGCTTGCTGTGATATCTTCTGCTTTCGCGATTGCTTCTAATACCAGACGTGTTTCGATTCTCTTAACTGCCTGTGGTTTTAAGTCATCTGCGAATTTCTGTGCATCCATTCCAGAGAACATTAAATACTGTTCCATAGAAAGTCCCTGATAGCTTAATCTCTGAGCAAATTCATCTGTCATCTGCTGAACCTGTTCTTCGATCATAGCTTCTGGAATATCCATTGTAGCTGCTTCTACAGCTGCATCTACGATCTTGTTTTCTCTTTCAGTATTAGCTGCTTCTTTCTTTCTATCGCGGATCTTTTCTTTAATATCTGCTTTGTAATCTTCTAATGTTTCAAATTCAGATACTTCTGCTGCGAATTCGTCATCTAATTCTGGAAGTTCTTTTTCTTTGATTGCTTTTACTGTTACTGTAAATACAGCATCTTTTCCTGCAAGATCAGGTGCATGATATTCTTCTGGGAATGTCACGTTGATATCTGCTGTTTCGTTTAAATTCTTTCCTACTAACTGTTCTTCAAATCCTGGGATGAATGCTCCAGATCCGATAACTAATGTCTGATCTTCAGCTGTTCCACCTTCAAATTTCACTCCATCAACAGATCCAGAGTAATCAATTGTTAAGATATCGCCGTCTTTTACTGCACGATCTTCAATTGTGATCTCTCTTGCGTTCTGTTCCTGAACTTTCTTTAATTCTTCTTCGATTTCGTCTTTTTTCACTGTAACTCTTGTTTTAGGTACTTCAATTCCTTTGTAGTCTCCTAAAGTTACTTCTGGTTTTAATGCAAATGTTGCTGTGAAGATAAAGTCTTTACCTTTCTCTAACTGAGTAACATCGATTTCTGGTCTTGAAACGATCTCTAAATCTGTATCTTTCATAGCTTCTGCATAAGCGTCTGGAATTAAGATGTTTGCTGCATCTTCATAGAAGATTTCAACTCCGTATTCTTTTGCGATCAACTGGAAAGGTACTTTTCCTTTACGGAATCCAGGTACATTAAACTGTCCTTTTTTCTTGTTGAAAGCCTGTTTGATAGCGTCATCTAATTTCGCTGCTTCAACTTCAATTGTTACCTTTGCCATATTATGTTCTAAGTTTTCCACTTGCAAACTCATCTGTATAGATCCTCCTAAAAATTATTATCTTTTTTGTAATTTCACAAACATTCACCTATTATAGCATAAGATTTGCGCGTTATACAAGCATCTTTGCGTTATTTTTCACTTTTTTCTTGATAAACATACTCATTTGAACTGCTTAGTACCCTTAGAGCCTTACTGACGATACTCACTTTAAACGTATCCCCGTCTTTGAGATCTTTCTTCGATACCTCCAAAAGATGTTCGTTATGGTAGGTTGTATTGATCTTTACATCGCCATTAAATACCTGACAGAAATTCGTAAAATTGTTTCCTACAATAAAGATGCTGTCCTTTGTCTCATATACCTTTGTCACCGTAAGCGGCCGGATTCCAAATTGAAGATCCGTTGCCTTAAATGGATTCTCCTGATTCCATACATACTGTTTTCCGTACAACATATCATACTGAAGCTCTTTCATGTCTTTCTGATAATTTTTTGTACCTTTTCTTGTCTGGTGAAAACTGTTCATTAGTCCTGTATGGATATTACACTTATTCAGAACTTCTGACCCAAGATCATACGCCTCGATCGTTCCGTCCTTCTTCTTCAATCCAATATTATCCCACATAAAATAACTTGTCTGATATTTATTTCCATATGTCAGATTTTCATCTTCGATCTCCAAACTTGGAAGATGATCTCCATACATACAAAGAATCGTTGGTTCTCCACGCTGTTGTAATGCTTTGACCAGTTCCCCGACAAATTGATCCATCTGATAAACCTGATTGACATAATAAGTATATTTATTCTTCAGTGCTTCATCCTCAATTCCTTCAACCGTGATCTCTGGATTCTCGATGATCTGTGTTGTTGGATAATCTCCATGTCCCTGTACAGAAATACAATAAACATAATCCTGTCCCTTCGTAGAATTCAAACTATCCATAATACACCCGGTCAGGATCTGATCTTTTGCCCATCCATTTTCTGTCCATTTCTTGATGTTCATACTTTCCTTTGTTGTAAATGTATCAAAACCAAGCTGTGAGAATACCAGATCTCGATCATAAAATGCCGCACTGTTATCATGGATCGCGTGTGCCTTATATCCGTAATTCTTCAATACCGTCGCCATGCTCTCTGTCGTTGTATTCTGAAGCACTGTTTTATATGGATATTCTGCTGCTCCAAAATGGTCCAGATTCATTCCTGTGATCAGTTCAAACTCAGAGTTTGCTGTTCCTGCCCCATAAGACGGCATAGAAAGCTGTCCAGAGGAATATCCTTTCATATACTTATGGAAATTTGGTAATGGATCTTTGTTAAACTTAACTCCTTTGACCTGTGTAATATCAAAATGTGATTCCAACTGTACAAAGATGATATTTGGTTTCTTTACCTTTTCTTTCTTCATCTTTGCAACCTTCTTCTGTGTTCGTTTCTCAATCTTTTTGATCTTCTTTTCTGAATAATCTGATGGTTTATCAATTCCATTCTTCAAGGCTGTAATACTGAAACAATACGGTGTTCCATAATCACTGAATGCAATTCGGATATTATGGATCTGATCTACCAGCATTCCACTCTTAAATCCATAAGAAGTAACTCCCGAAAATACTGCTATGATCACTATAACTTTTATAAATCCGCTCTTGCGGTTTAAGTGTTCTTCTATTGGAAGATACATGTAAGCCACAACTAACAATACCAATGCAATCAGTAGCAATGCTCCCATTGCTCCGATTTCAAGTGGTGAGAAGTAATTATTCATAACTGGCAATACAGACTTCATCAACGTAATATCTACATACGTAAATGGAGTATTTCTTGAACTGAGCATCATAAAATTTACGATTCCAACGATACTCCATAGCAGTGTTACTATTATATAGGAAAATAGTCGTCTCTTAGTAATCAGTGTCACAGAGTATGTTACGAAAATAATAAAGATACTATATAAAAACATCTTACTTCTCTGATCCACAAATCCCACAGCACTAAGATCAAATGTCTGACGTCCCAAAACTTCCAATATAAACGCCAGCACAACTGACAATACAAAATTGCATATCAATGGATGTTTTCGAAGCTTCTTTATGATCGTATTCCTAATATTCTTAAAAAAAGTTTTCATGCTTTTCTCCTTTGCTCTTTTTTGCTATCATAGTATTATATCATCCAAAACAAAAAGTATCTAGTTATAACTTCTTAAATCTTTATTAAATCTTTTCATGTCTATCTTTGATTATCAACGCCTATTTAAGCCATTTCTTCTATATTATGCTACCGTCTTTGTTCATCATGTTTTATAGAAAGTGGTACAAAAAGTGGTACACTAAACCCGTTACAAGGCAAAAAAAGAAACCGCTGAATAATCAACGGTTAAAATAAGTTCGCTATCTTCTGTAGCTCTTTTGCTTTGGTATCTGGCAGTACATGGGCGTATAAATCCATTGTCATTGATAACGTACTGTGTCCTAAAATTCCTTTTAATACCTGCGGTGGTATTCCATTCTCTATACATCTTGTAGCAAATGTATGACGGAATGTGTGTGGTGTGATCCGTTCAAACTCATGACCATCTTTAATGATCGCACGTTGTATTTTATCTACTTTGGTTTTTAACGAACTTTGGTACATTGGCAGTCCTGATTCTTCCAGAAATACAAGATTTTCAAACCCCTTGACTGGTTGCCACTTGTCCCCCATATATAGTTTTTTCTCCATCTGCTGCCGCCTTACTTTCTTTAGCAGGCGTTCCACATTTCCCAACATCGGTATATCTCTCTTTGATGTTCTGGTCTTTGGTTCATCTTTACGCCATCCAGTTTCCCCACTGTGGCATAATGTACCCGTTACATGGATCACTTTATTCTTGAAATCTATGTCAGTTTCCCAGTCTAAGCCTCTTAATTCTCCACTTCTAAGCCCTGTGGATAGGAACAATTCGCATATATCCGCTATTTCACTATCTTTTGCATATTCCATAAATAACTTCTGTTCTTCCAACGTCATAACTCTTGACTCCTTTTTGTTCTTCATTTTTGGGATTGTTGCCATTGATACGGGATTTTTCTGTATCATCTCATTCTTATACGCCTGTTGAAACATACTGTGTAAGATCGTTCCTGTTGTCTGAATCGTTGACTTTGATAGATCATGCTTTTTCATTGAATTATACAGTCTCTGGATCATTTCGGGGCGTACCTCTTTTATTTTCCTGCTGCCTAAAGGCTTTTTGATATGCTTTTTATAAATGATCTCATATGTATCAATCGTATTGTCCTTAACGGTTGGCTTTTTGTATTCGTCTATCCATGTACGAAACCAACTGTTGACCGTTACAACGGACTCTTTGCAGTAGATCCCGTTCTTGATCTCGTATTTCATCTTTTCCAGTTTGTCAGCACACTTCTTCATGTCCTGATCGGTAACGTTGTACCTGATTCCTTGATATTGAAAACGACCTACATACAAGCCGTCTTTTCGCTGTGTTACTCCGTTAGGTAGCTTTGCCATACTAATTCCCCCTTGTACAAAAAAGGCAGCAGGTTTTTATGTCTGCCGCCTGTTGCTTTTAGGCTGAATTGTGATATAATCTAATCAGCCTATTACTTCGTTGATAGGTTCTTGTGTTAGCCCTGTAGCTCATTTGCCTGTGATCTCGGGGCTTTTTTCATTTATCATGTGATCATTAACGATTATGAATATACGTTTTAAAAATAATTCATCTTCGATCATATCAATCCTTTCTTTGATCATTTTCTTATACCATTCCTGCATATAACCATCTCCTCTTCAATAAACTCTTTTATTTGTAAAATCAGTATATCAATTTTCATGATTTTTCACTTAATTTTTCACGATCAATACTTTCATATAGTTTTTATAGCGCTTCTAAGCTTTCTTTTAATTCTTCAATCGCTGTAATAGCTATATCATTTCTTACCTCTGCTTGTGTACATATTTCTTCAAGATTTGCTTTTGTGTATGTTCTATCAATATTGCTATAAGCGTTTGCTTGATCTTTTAATATGACATCTATAATTTTACTATTTACCTCGATTTTAAAAATTTTATCGTCCATTTCTACAATTTTATTAATTTCACTGTTCATAATTTTTCTCATAAACTAATTTTATTTGTTTCTTTTTCTACATATTTTTGTAATACTCTTCTCAAACTTTCAAGCGCTACTTTCGTGCCCATTATGCTGTAAGATGTCTTAAAATGTATGTCACGATGTACGTCTGATATTGTAAGATCCCACAACACATAATATTTGATAAATCCTTTAAGAATCTCCTGATCATTAAGATTATTATGTACCAGATCAAACAACCAGACTTTCATATCCTCGTTACGTCTTGTACTTTTCATTCATATTCTACTTTCTTTTGCTTGTGTTAGCCTGTTACATTACTGTTCCCGTTACGGTAAACCTCATTATTTCCTGCTGCTTCTGGTAGCTCTTATACAGATCCTCGTGTTCTGCCCTGAATCTCTTAGAGTCAAAGCGGTTAGATATGATTTTCTTACATCTCACAATAAAGTTGTCTGTCTTTACTTGATCAATGCCCTTTTTCTCCATATCTTTTCTGACCTCTTCTTTTAGCTTCGCTTTCTCTGCTTCAATTTCCGCCTGCTGCCGTTCCAATATCTGCAACCTGCGGATTCTGTTTTGTAACGCTCTTTCTCCCATGGTATCCACCCTTTCTATGTGCTTGTGTTAGCTCTTTCAGTTCTAGCGGCAACCCTTGAATCATCTTCTTGACTATTGCGAACCCTCTAGGTAGCTCACAAGGATATGGTTTCAAGTATCAAGTGCTTTCAGCTATCTCGGTTGCCTTTCCTTTACTGTAATTATATTATACTCGATATTGAGTATGAAGTCAATACTTTTTTACTCTTTTTTGAGTATATTTTTATCTTCTTATACTCTTTACCGATTATTATATACTCGATATTGATTTGATTCCGTTATTATGTTATTATAACTAATAACGAGTATTAAGAGAGGAGTATACTTTTATGGCAGGTTCAAAAATAATCAAACAACTATTAGCAGAAAGAAATATCAGTGTAAACGAATTAGCCGCAAAGCTCGGGATTAAGCCCCAATCTATGAGCAATAAATTATATCGTGATAGCTTTTCATTTCAAGAAATGTGTTCTATCTGTGATCTACTAAATGCAGATATAAAGGCAATAACCCGTGATTCAAAAAAAGAATTTTACGAAATATAATAGCCGTTACAACCAAAATCAGCAGCAGGGTGCACCATGTCTTTATGGGTGCATCTTTTTAATTCTTAACTTTTCTTAATTTCAATAGAAATTTATTATAAATTTTATAAATATTTGTGTTTTATTCTGCTGTGG
>ERZ791716.624-NODE-624-length-19565-cov-2.229575_pt1 | contig 19565 bp, 11 predicted proteins | sample MGYA00510049_ERZ791716 | MGnify/ENA primary metagenome ERZ791716 (study PRJEB30046, sample SAMN00715135) | human gut metagenome | study: EMG produced TPA metagenomics assembly of the A metagenome-wide association study of gut microbiota in type 2... | reverse complement strand
TATCAAATAATAAAATGATTGATACAAAGGATTATGTATTGAGTAAATTTTCTAAAACCGATCAAGAAAAAATAAATCAAATTATAGACAAAACACCAAGTATAATTAATGATTATTTGAGTATGACATTTGATAATTTGATGAATAAATATAATTAATGATACAAAAAGTATCATTTTTGTCGTGTGAAAGGAGATAAAATATGTCATTTATAAATAAATTATTTGAATTAGATAACAGTGAAATTATTTATGGATTAACAGATGAATTAAAATGTATTTATATTAGTCAAAGATATAAAAAATTAGATAAATCAATACTTATTGTATTAAATACATTATATGAAGCTAATAAATTATATCAATCTTTAAGTAATTATATAGATGATGTTTATTTATTTCCAATGGACGATTTTTTAACAAGTGAAGCTTTAGCAATGAGTCCAGAATTGAAAACGACTCGTTTAGAAACATTAGAAAATATAATTAAAAATAATCCTGACAAAGATTTTGCACTTTTATATTTTAATATCCAGAAGTTTAAGGCGATTAATGATTTATATGGTTATGCAGCAGGAGATACGGTGTTACATCAGGCTGTTAATACTTTACAGACTTCATTTTTGAAACCGCTTGCAATATCAAGGATAGAAGCAGACCGATTTGTTGTGCTGGTTGATAAGAACAATCTGGATTTTGAAAAGCTCACATTAATACTTCATCGTGTTTATGATAAAGATGGGATGAAAGTAGATATATATGTAAGATGCGGCATTTATTATATACCGAAAGACACGGATTTGAGTGTTTCTGATATGTGTGACAGGGCAAAGCTTGCAAAATTATATATACCTAATCAGTATGTACAGCCGTATGCTATATTTAATGAAGACATGAAATATGATTATGAGCAAAGAAGTCTTGCTCTGATTCAGCTGGATGATGCTATAAAAAATAGTGAGATAAAAGTGTTTTATCAGCCTATATATGATGCAAAAACGAAGCAGATAGCATCGGCGGAAGCTCTTGTACGCTGGGTTTCACCCAAAGGCGTAATACTACCGGGTAAATTTATTCCTGCACTTGAAGAAAGCGGGCACATAACAAAGCTTGATACATATGTACATAAAAGTGTCCGTAGATTTATGGAAAATAGATATAAAAACGGAAAAAAGATTGTTCGTGTCGCAGTCAATTTATCAAGAATGGACCTGATGGATGATGAAATCATGGATTTGATTATTGATGATGTAAAAGATGAACACTACTCAAAACAGATGGTTAATTATGAAGTAACTGAGTCGGCATATGCAGATGTTTCCGGTAAAGGTACCAATTTTCTTATGCAGCTTCACGATAACGGTGTAAAGCTTCTTATTGATGATTTCGGAAGTGGTATGTCATCATTCAGCACATTAAGAGATTACGATTTTGATATAATAAAGCTTGATATGGGGTTTGTGCAAAAACTTGGTGAAAATAAAAAATATAATAATATAGTAATGTCAATTATTGAGCTCGCACACAGACTTGATATGAAAGTGGTCGCAGAAGGAGTGGAGACAAAAGAGCAGGCAGACTGTCTTAAAGAATATGGATGCGATTATCTTCAGGGATTTTATTTTTCAAAACCGCTGCCTGAAGAAGAATTCGCAAAGCTTCTTGATTAATAATAATTATATTTGATGTGATAATTTTAATGAGTAAAATACATATGTCAGATGAGTAATATAATTTACCATTTGACATATGTATATTTTTTTGTTTATAATGCCAATAGTTAGTTACAGCTAATATAACTTAGATATGCATAACAATATTATAAATGAAAGGTATTATAATTATAAATGAAAAATATTATAAAAAATCCAATTAAAATTCTTTGGCTTGCAGCGGCATTTATCTCAATGGCACTTGGTATGATTGGTGTTATTCTGCCGGTATTGCCAACTACGCCATTTCTTTTACTTTCTTCCTTTTGTTTTGCAAAAGGGTCAGAGCGTTTTTATAAGTGGTTTACAAAAACAAAGCTTTATAAAAAGCATTTGGATAGTTTTGTGAAAAATCGTGCAATGACGCTTAAAACAAAGCTTTGTATATTGATACCTGCATCATGTATGCTTGTTCTTGCACTGATTGCAATGTCGAACATATATGGAAGAGTGTTTATTGTATTTCTTATAATATTCAAATATGTATATTTCTTTACAAAGATACAGACAATACCATCTGCGGCAAAAATAGAAACCGAATAGGACAGAAAAGATTATTTCGTATCAAAATGTTTTGTAAACCATACGAACGAAATGCCGAATATTATAGATAATTGAGACAGAAGTACAAGCAGCACAATTTGATGCAATTGTAGGAAATGTAAATATAGGTTTATCATCCGTTATGCACAGGCATTTTACTGTATCAAGTGCTTTGCCGCCGCCTACACCGAATACCATGTCGGCTTTACTATATAGAGCTAATGCACGAAGTTTATCAACAGTTTCGTATGTACAGTCATTTCCATAAAGTTCGATGCCGATAATTTCAAGTGCTGTGTGAGATACTGCTTCTTTAATTTTGTCAAGTGCAGCTGCAAGAGCCTTTTTTCCGCCGATTATAAGAAGCGTTCTGGCAAATTTGAAATTTTTTTAAAATTGTGTATTTTTGAGCAATTTTATCTATATTTTTTGAAAATGTAATATATTACAAAAATTTTATTGTTTTCTATTGTAAAAATAAACATGTGTATGATATTATCAAACTAAATTATATATTGTTTTAGTGAATGATAATTGAATATGAGGTGATGCGAATGAAAAAAATTAAATCATTTTTTAAAATATTGGGCATGTTTGTTTTATGTGCTTCGTTTACAGGTTGCGGTGTGAACGGCAATGTCGATGATTATGCGGTTAATACGGGCTACGGGGATTCTGATACGGTAAAAAGCTCTTCGGGAGTATCAAAGGACAGCATAAAGGTTGGAGTAATTCATTTGTCTGATCCCGCCGATGGCAGCGGATATACATATACTCATGATATTGGGATTATGGGTATGCAGCAAAATCTCGGATTGTCGGACAGTCAGATTATAAGAAAGATTAATGTTAATGATTCGGACAAGGATGCTACGAGAAAAGCGATAAAAGAATGTATCGACGAGGGCTGTAACATAATATTTTCAACAAGCTGGGGCTATATGGAGACAACGGCACAGATGGCAGAAGAATATCCTGATGTTTATTTTTCTCACGGTACGGGTTACATGAGCAACGGAAAGAATTTTAACAATTATTTCGGAAGAATATATCAGCCGAGATATCTTAGCGGAATAGTTGCGGGAATGAATACAAAGACGAATAAAATCGGTTATGTTGCCGCAATGGGTTCGGAAAATTCAGAGGTTACAGGTGGAATTGATGCTTTTGCATTGGGCGTTTATTCTGTGAATCCTTCGGCTCAGATATATGTAAAGGTGACAAACAGTTGGTATGACCCAGCAGCTGAGAAAGCTGCGGTATCTACGCTTCTTAACATGAACTGCGATGTTATAGCACAGCATTGTGATACCACATATCCGCAGCTTCTTGCACAGCAGAAAAATGTATATAGTATAGGATACAATTCAGACATGAGTAAAGATGCACCCGATGCCTGCCTTTGCAGCGTTATATGGAACTGGAGTGCATATTATACGGCGGCTGTACAGAGTGTTATTGACGGAACGTGGGACGGAAGCAATTATTACGGCGGTATGAATGAAAATATTGTCGGCATAACACAGCTTGCTGATTTCTGCAAATCGGGAACACAGCAAAAGGTTGATGAGGCAAAGAAGGATATTATATCGGGAAAACTCGGAATATTTGACGGAGTTATAGAGACCAATACGGGAACGACAGTCGGAGAGAGCGGAAAAACACTCAAAGATTCAGATATTACGGGAAATATTAACTGGTATTTCAAAACTGTGACATTAGTACAGTAAGAGAATAATGGGAGGAATATAGCATGAATCTTAAAAAGAAAATATTGGCGGTTACAATCATTCCTGTACTTGTTTTGGGTATAGTTTCCATAATCCTTACTGTAACTATGGTAAAAAGTTCTGTTATGGAACAGGTTGAGGAAGCTTTAAAAGGAACCGCATCGTCTACTTTGGCGGCATATGACCAAAATGCGGGAGATTACATTGTAACCACAAGCGGAGATATATGGAAAGGAAGTTACAATGTATCCAAGTCGGAAAATCTAGTTGACAGAATAAAAGAAAATACAGGTATGGACGTTACATTTTTCTACGGAACAAAAAGAGTGATGACATCGGCACTTGACGCAAATGGGGAAAGAATTCTTGGTTCGCCTGCGGGAGATGTCATAACGCAGAAGGTGTTAAATGATGGAGAAGAATATTTTACAAGCCGTGTTTCGCTGGATGGAGTTATGAATTATGGCTATTATATGCCTGTATATCAGAACGGAAGCAATGATGAGATAATCGGAATGGTGTTTGTCGGAACAAACAAGGCGGACAAGGACGCTGTTTTAAACAGAATTATTGTAATGATATGCACCGCTGTTGTCATTGTTATGGCTATATGTATCGGCATAAGCATGAAGATTGCATATTCTATAAGTTCAGATATAAAGAGAAGTGTAGGAATCGTGGAACAGGTTGCGGGAGGCAGTCTTAATATAGACGTTGACAAAAAGCTGTTAAACCGCAAAGATGAAATAGGTGATTTGGCACGAGGCACAGTATCGCTTAGCAATGCGATGAACTCAGTAATTAACGAAATATCGAGTAATTCAAAGCTTTTGCTTGAAACTTCTGGTGTTCTCGGCGAGGCGGCGGACAATACCGACAAGACAATGAATGAAGTAAGTGCAACCGTTAGTCAGATGGTTGGAAATTCAACAATACAGTCAGCCAATTCCAAAGCTGCGTTTGACCATATGAAGATTATGGAAAATAACATCAGCGAAACTACATCAGAGGCGTCTCTTCTCAGCGAATCAGCCGTGTCTATGCAGGAGTCAGGAACAAAGGTTTCTGAGACGCTTTTTAAATTGTGCAATATCAATGATAATGTAAAAGATATAATTGAAGAAGTAAAAGAGCAGACAAACCGCACAAATGAGTCTGTAAACAAAATTAATTCGGCAATCTCATTTATTTCGGCGGTTGCTGAAGAGACTAATCTTTTGAGCCTTAATGCGTCTATAGAGGCGGCAAGAGCAGGCGAAGCCGGAAAAGGCTTTGCTGTTGTTGCACAGCAGATAAAGAAGCTCGCGGAGCAGTCTAATGATTCAAGTAAGCAGATTGACGATATAACAAAGGTTCTTATGCAGGATTCGTATAAATCTGTCGAGATTATGCAGAAAATGCAGGATATAGTTATAAGTCAGAGCGAAAGCATGGAAGAGACCCGTATTATTGTGGGACAGGTTCTTAATGATATACGCAGTTCAAAGGACAGCATAGAATTAATAATGAACAGTACGGTTAAACTTGAAGGTTCAAGAAATAAGGTGTCTGGTGCCGTTGAAGAACTTGCAGAAATTGCGGGACAAAATATGGAAAGCACTCAGAGAACATTTGAGGAGACGCAGAAGGTTACAGATACGTTCAAGGAAGTGTATTCAGGAGCCGTCAAGCTTAGGGAGATTGCTGACAAGCTAGCTGAGAGTGTGTCATATTTTAAGATGTAATAAAACTGCTTACAGTTCATAAGGCAGATTATTATAGTGATACGTTATTATATTGAAATTAAAACTTTAAATTAATAATATTAAAAATTAATATAAGATATGTTGCATTTTCTCATATCAGGTGTTAGTATAATTAACTGCTGCGTAGATTTGGCGTGATTTAAAGGCCGGATTACGTGCAAAAACTAAAGTTAATTATACCTGATATGAGGAAATTTTTTATGAGTGGAATAAAAACAGAAAATACGTCCTGTGGAATGGATATGACAAGCGGTTCTTTGTGGAAAAAGATAGTTCTTTTCAGTATACCGCTTATGATGTCGCAGGTTCTTGAGGTTCTTTTTAATATGTCCGATGTGGCAGTTGTCGGTAAATTTGCAAGCTATGAGGCACTTGGGGCGGTTGGTTCGACTACAATTTTAGTGACGCTTTTTACAGGATTTCTTATAGGAATGGGTTGTGGTGTCAATGTAATAGTGGCAAGGCAGCTTGGTGCAAGACAGCACAAAGATTTGAAAGATACAATTCAAACAGCATTTATTCTGTGCCTGATTGTTGGAATTATTGTAAGCATTATATGTATTTCATGTGCACATTTATTGCTGAATCTATTAAATACAAAAGAAGAACTTATAGACGGTGCGATGCTTTATTTCAGAATATATGCACTTGGTATGCCTGCCATGGCAGTATACAACTTCGGTAATGCTGTTATGAGTGCCGGAGGAGATACAAAGCGTCCGTTACTCTATCTTTTTATAGCAGGAATAGTAAATGTATGCCTTAATCTTATATTTGTTATCGGATTTCGTCTGGCAGAACAGGGTGTAGCAATGGCAAGTATTATTTCACAGTATATTTCAGCTACACTTATTATGACTAATCTTTTGCGAAGAAATGATGTGTGCAAGCTTCGTCTTTCGCAGGTAAGAATAAACAAGAATGCAGCAAAAGCGATTCTTATGCTTGGAATCCCGGCAGGAATCCAGAACGCAATATTTGCGATTGCAAACCTTTTTATCCAGAAAGGTGTGAATTCATTTGATTCTGTTATGGTTTCGGGCAATTCCGCAGCTGCCAATTTTGATGCACTTATATATAATGTAATGTCAGCGTTTTATACAGCGTGTTCAAGTTTTATGGGGCAGAACATGGGTGCTGGAAATAAAAAGAGAATGCTTCACAGCTATTTTATAAGCATTGCATATTCATTTTGTGCGGCAGGAATTCTTGGAACTGTACTTTTTGTGTTTGGACGCCAGTTGCTGTCGTTGTTTACTAGTGAGCCGGCTGTTATAGATGCCGGGATGGCAAGAATAAAGATTATGGCTTTTTCGTATGCGGTATCTGCATTTATGGATGCAACAATTGCAGCATCGAGGGGTATAGGAAAGAGTGTTGTGCCTACAATTATTGTTATAAGCGGTTCGTGTGTATTCAGGGTTGCATGGGTATATACAATATTTGACTATTTTCACTCTATACCTTCATTGTACCTTGTTTATGTATTTTCGTGGACAATTACAGCTATAGCAGAAATAGCATATTTTGCATACAGTTTCAAACATTTGAATGTAAGAGGAAGATATTAGTAAAAATCCGACACAGGTATTTGTAAAAAATTAAAAAAAAAATATAATAATCGGTAAAATTCATTGACATATTTATGATATAAGTATATTATTTATACATACCTTAATAAAACACATACGCAAAAGTCTTTTCTTTTTCTTATGGGTATTTTTAGTTATTAGTTCACTGCGTGTTTTATTAATGGTAAGCGTGATAATGAAAGGAAGTGTGTGGTAAAAAATATAATTTAGTAAAATGTTCGGAGGGTTTTATGCGATTTAACAAATTATTTAGAAAGGTATTTGCGGCAGTTTCTGCGGTTACTTTGATTGTATCGGGGATGCCTGTAGGATTGGGTGTTACGGCATTTGCAGCAGATACACAGACACGAAAAATTACGTATTCGTTTTCAGCGAATTCAAGTAAGAAAGCACCTGTAGCAGGGGAAATTCTTGATGGAACAGCTGGAGAGTCCGGCGGCATTTTGTATGTGTCACAGGATGTGGGAAACAGTGGCGTTACATATGATAGTGACAAACTTCGTTTCAGAAAGGGAAGCGTATTATATCTCCCGGTAAAAGATGACACAACAAAAGTAAAATATGAGCAGTTATGTTCAAATGCTGCAACTGACAGACCTGTATATATCGGCAGTGCTGACAGCGGATATTCTGTTCAGATGAAGACAACAACACAGTCTGTAACAGTGGATGATATTACGGGTTATATTGTTGAAAAAGAAGGGCAGAAGTATCTTCCTGTTATATCAGGCGGAGATGTTAAGATCAGAACAATGGCTTTGACAGAATATAATCCGATTATAAATGTCACAGTTACAGGTACAGTGGCAAATGCAGCAGAAAATGGAATTACAGAGATTAAGTTTGACAGTCTTACAGACAGTTCTGCAAAGACGGTTACTGCACAGGTTGACAGCAACGGCAAGTATTCCGTTGTATTAAAGAGAGTAAACGGCAGTGCCAAGTACGAAGTATCAATAAGTGCTGTAGGATTTAAGATTAATGATACCGATAACGGCAATATTCTCGAACTTACAGGTGAAAATGCTACGGCTGTTAAAGACTTTGAAGCAGTTGCCGATGCAGTTGCAACAGTTTCAGGAAGTATTATGGGAATTCCGGCAGATGCTGTAAAAGGAACAGTTTCAGTTAAATTTGTACCTGATAATTCAAAGCTTTCAACGATTGCTGTTGATGTAAAAGCACAGACAGACGGTTCTTACAGTTTTTCAAATGTAAGTATTAATTCGAGCTCAAATTATTCAGTAGTATTAGGCGGCGTTGACGATTATGAAGTTACAGAAAAGTTAAACAAGGCAGCAGGAGATTATACAGATGTACAAATCGCTGCAACACAGAGAGTAAAGGTTAATGTTTCAGGTAAGTTCGTAACCTCAGATGACAAAGCTTCAGATGTTACAAAGATTACATTTACAAACAAATCTGACAGTAACTATTCTTATTCATTTGATGTAACAGGTGACGGATACAAAGCACAGTTAAGAGCAGGCGAGTACGATACATCAGTTGTATCTGAAAAGTATACTGCATATGACCATGTAAGTGTCGGCAGTTCAGATGTTTTGAATGATGTTTATCTTGAAACAGAAGCAGATACATCACCTGTTAAATATCAATCTGAAGTAAAAGTGGGTAAGGGCCAGCAGTTTGAGACTATAACAGATGCAGTTAAGTATATAGGCAGAATGGCAAGAACAACAGAGAGAGTAACAATTACTCTTACAGATGCTTTATACAGAGAGCAGGTTATGGTTGATACTCCTTATGTTACTATTTCAAGTGAAGCAGGCTCAACAATAACATGGTATTACGGTTCGGGTTATACTTATTACAGTGCAGATATGAATGGTTATTACAGTGAAGCAAGAGCTGTTGATAAGTATGAAAAAGGCGTTGCAATTGGAATGGGAACAGGCCACTGGGGAGCAACAGTTAATGTACTTCCTACAGCTACAGCTTTCCGTTCAGAAGGTGTTATATATGAAAGTTCATTTAACAGATATATGACAACAGAAGAAGTTGAGGATGGCGTAGGCAAAGGTGGAGATAACTCTAAGGTTGACCGTTCTAAAGCAACAGATGCCGATATCAAACTTTATAAAAATAAGGAAAGAGCTTGTGTTATTTTCATTGAAGCAGACCAGAGCGAATTCAAGGACTGCCAGTTCTTAAGTTCACAGGATACAATGTTTACAGGAAATAATACAGAGCATACATATTTTAAGAATTGTGTCATCGAAGGTACAACAGATTATATCTGCGGTGATGGTAGTGCGGTATTCGACGGCTGTACATTAAGCATGTATGGATACGGTGACAAAGCAGCTTCAGGAAGTATCATTGTTGCGTCAAAGGCACTTTCACAGTTAGGTTATCTTTTCAACAACTGTAAAGTTGTAAAGACTTCTTATCCGGGAATTAACAACGGTATAACAAAGACATATTTTGCAAGACCATGGAGAGCAGATTCAAAGGTTGTATTTTTAAATACAGAAGTTGAAGATGCTAATACTATCGCTCCTGCAGGATTTACTTCAATGAGTAATGTAACACCTGCAAAGGCTAAGTATTATGAGTATAATACACATCTTGCAGACGGAACAAAGGTAAGCACTTCAAGCAGAGCTGCAGGCGTTAATAAGATGACTGATGAAGAAGCATCAGCAGTAAAACTTGAAGATTACTTTGAGGGTTGGACACCTACATACTATACATCAGGAGATGTTAAGCCGGAACCGGTTGCTGCAGACTACACAGCAGTAGATGAGGCTGTTAAGGCAGCAGAAGCCCTCAACAAAGATGATTATGAGGATTTCTCAGCAGTAACAAAAGCAATCGAAGCGGTAGACAGAACACTTACGTCAGAAGACCAGGCAAAGGTAGATGCAATGGCAAAGGCAATAACAGATGCAATTAATGGTCTTGTTAAAAAGCAGCCTGTTGTTGAACCTGATGATCCGGGTAAGACAGACATCAAAGTTGACATTGATAGAAATGAAGATGCTGCTGATTTCAAGGATATTGCATCAGTAGGTGACGTAAAGGTTAAAGATGAAGAAGGCAAAGACCTTACAGTAAGTGAAATTAAGTTAAATGTTGAAAAAATAGCAGCTTCAACATCTGAAAAGATTGATGCGGCTATTGCTGAAAAGAATATCAAGGGATTCGATTCAAAGAATGCGGATTATTATGATATTTCACTCAAAACAACAGACGGAAAAGTTGTTAAGCTTTCAAGCGGTAAGATTAAGATTACTATGTCATACAAGAAAGGAATCAATGCAGCAGATTACAATCTGTATGTATTCCATATGAATAACAACGGAGTTCTTGAAAGTGTAGTAGTTACAGCAGATGAGAATGGTTTCTCATTCGAGGCAGAGTCATTCAGTCCATATGCTGTTGTATACGCAGTAAAGGATTCAGGAAGCGATATAACACCGTCAATACCTGAAAATCCAGGAAATGATGAGACACCAGGTACAACAGAAACACCAGGTACAACAGAGACACCGGACTCAACTGTAACACCGGATTCATCAGTTTCAACAGGTGACAGTTTAGGTATGTTCATGTATATGATAATTCTTGCTGCTGCATTGGCAGGAATTGCAGGAGTAGCCGTATACGACAGAAAAAGAGCAAAATAAAAACTGTTTGTAAAAACAGGTAATAAAAATTAAAATTCCATAACAAGGTAAACACCCCCTCACGATATTGAATCTGCGAAAGCAGACAGATGTCGGGAGAGGGTGTTTTTGTTTTTCTTGGGGGACAAATTGGTATAAAAAAAGGGCTGCCATACGCAGCCGCTGTCATTTGGTTTAAAAATTTATTTTAACCTGCTATGTTATTTTGAATGGTAATAACAATAGTATAATAATATTTATTATTATAAATGTCAATAGTAAATAACATAATTCCTAAAATTATAAAATGACAAATGTCAAACAATAACTTAAAAGAGAATATACATGATTCAAACTGAAATGTCAAATCGATATAAAAAATAATGTCATTTTATATGGGTAAAAATATTGACAATATATGTTTGATAGAATAATATATAGAATATAAAAATGTAATATTATAAATTAAATTTTAGTCATATAAAACATAGGAAGGAATGAGAATGGAATTTTTAAAACAAAATATCTTAGAACTTGGAAAATATTTTCAGACTAATTGTATTGAGATTGATAAATCTACATATTTTACAGTTATTATTGGACAGATAACTATTTATGGTATTTTAGTAACATTTTATCAATTTGTTGTTTCGTATAATGGTAATAATGAGTTAGTAAAAAAATATTTAGGAGTTAATGTAGTTGAATATTACGTGAAAAAGAAAGTGGTAGTTTTTGATAAATTTATCTCAAAAAGAATTTTTTCTTTTCTTTTTATTTTGGAAATATTATATAAACCAGTTTCGGTTTTACTGGGTAATAAAATAGATAAATGTATATATTATATGTTGAATTCTATTTGGTATACCATTTCGGTTTTGTATTTTATTGTGTTTACAATTATGCTAAAAGAATTTATAAGTTGTACTTTAACAATAAAAAATTTTTCAAATATAAATCAAAATATATGCTTAAAAAAAGATATTGATAATTTGAGATTTAAAAACTCAATAAAAGATAAGATATATATGGAGAATATTGAGTTATTGATTCGAAAATTTGAATGTTTATTTATATATATAAAAGAAGATAACAATGATACGATTGAAATTTATTATGATGTGATAAAAACGATGTTAGATAACTATGTTGATAATAAAAAGAATGGAAGTACATTGTTTTATAAATATACGTATAGAGTAATAAAAAAAGATAGAAGAGATTGGATTATAGATAGTAATAAAGAAATATACTTGCTGAATGAAATTTTAAATAATAAACGTATTTTGGAAAGTAAAAAAATTTTAATTTGTATTTATAATATTTACATTTCTTTGATTGACCTAAATTTAAAATATGCAGAAATAGATGATTACAAATACATACAAGATGATAATTATTTTAATGAATATAATAATGAAAATATACTTGATGTTAGTGAATGGAAAAATTTTTTATACAATATTTATATAAATTCTGATGATAATATAAAAAAATATATAATAAAACGTTTATTTAGGAATATTAATAATAGCAATAAACTTTATCAACAATATTATAATCGGTGTATATATGAATTGGTAAGATACGAAATAAATAATATATTCAATGGAAGAAGACAAGAAAAATCTTTTTTAGATGTGTTTGGTGATATTATAGGACAAGAAAAAGTTAATTATTATTGTGCTAAAATAATTGGAAATAATTTACTTCAATATAATAAGATTAATATAATTAAAGATGTTAATTATTTAAGTGAGTTGAACTGTACATATTTATTTGCATATATAATGTTATATTATTCCCTTTATAAAAATAGGTATAATCAAATGTATTTAGACATAAATATTTTGAAAATATTATGGAGACACCATGGTGATTTTAAAGACAAAAATAATATTATAAAACAACTAAAAGATTCAAATATTGGTCATAGAATAGGTGATAATATATATAATAGATTCATTGAATATATGTATGAAAAAAATGAAGAAATGATATTTGCTAAGAGTAGAAATGAAAGCACCTTAGATATGTTTTGTATATGGACAATGAAAATATGTGTTATTAATAATGAGATTCCCATGTACTCTTTATATAAATTGGAAGATTATAAAAAATATGAACACGAAATTATAAAATTAATAAATGAAATTTCGAAACATAATGAATTGTTAGAAAATAATAACATTAAGCAATGGATATATAATGTTAGATATAATTTTTTTAATAGAGAAAAGGAAATTCCTCAAAATTTATTAATTGAATTAAGAACTTTATTACTTTCAAATATTAACATTGATGCTGTTTTGAAAAAAATAAATGATACAAATATTTTGTATTATAATGACTTTGGAAAATATTTGTTGGTTAAAATTGATGATATACCGTCTCAAATAAAGCAACAGGACAGGGTTAAAGAAACAATTAAAAAAGCATTTACTATGAGTAATATGGATATAGAAATAAACGAATTAGTAAAAGAAAGTGAAATATGTGGATGCGAAATTGATTATTATCAAAAAGAGATAATGCGTTCATTTTTATTAAATGTAGATTAGTATTAATGTGGAGGTAAAATTAATGAATTTTAACAGAAAGTGCAGTGCTAATTATTGTTTAGGTCTTGACGTTGGAACGGCAAGTGTGGGGTATTGTGTTATAGATGAAAATGGAAAGTTGTTTAAAATTAACCGAAAAGGTGATACCGGAAATAATAAAAGGAACAGTTTATGGGGAGTGCGGACATTCAAGTCAGGTGAGACTGCAAAAGGATGCCGTATAAACAGAAGTGCTAGACGAAGATATTCAAGAACACATACACGAATTTTAGAGTTAAGAAAAATAATGTCAGATATGGTATGCAAAGTTGATGAAAATTTCTTTGCAAGATTGGATGAATCATTTTTGTGGAAAGAGGATAAAAGTGATAAGGCAAAATCTGATTACATATTATTTGCAGACAAGGATTATACAGATAAAGAATATTACAAGAAATATCAAACTATATATCATTTGAGAAAACATTTATTAGAGACGACAGAAAAAGCTGATGCAAGATTTATATATCTTGCATTGCATCACATGCTCAAGTATAGAGGAAACTTCTTATATGAAGGCCAAAAATTTACGGAACTTGATGATTTTAAAATCATTTATGAACAGTTTGTAACTTCATTAAAGGAATATTTAGAGATAGAGTGTAATTATGATGAAATTTCTTGTGAGGAAATTGAAAAAAAATTAAAAGAAAAAAAATCTAAAAAAGAAAAAAATGATGAAGTATCAGAAATATTAAAAAAACTTGGATTAAATAAAAAGTATGCGGGAGCAGTAGCAAATGCGATTATAGGATATAAATTCAATGTTGCAGCAATTATGAATAATAAGAATTTGTGTGATGAAAATGGTAAAGAGATGAGTGTTAGTTTTGCATCAGCAGATTATGAAGAGGAAGAACAAAAATTATCAGATGAACTTGGTGAAAAATTTTCTGTTATAGAAAACTTGAAAAGATTGTATAGCTGGTATGTGATAAAACAGATTATGCAGGGAAGTGACAAAAATCGTGTAAATTATTTATCAGAAGCAATGGTCGCAAAATACGAAAAACATCATGCAGAATTGAAAGAACTAAAAGAATTATTCAGAGATTATAAAACACAGAAAGAATATAGTGAATTCTTTCATAAAGAATTAAAAGCAGAACAAAAAGACGGTAAAATGAGTCCGGCATTTTTAAAAAGTTTTGGAAAGATTAAAAAAGGAGAGTATGTGCCTAATTATGCCAATTATATTAAGGGAATGAAACGATGCGGTGATACGCAATCAAAGGCAAGAGAAAATTTGTATAAATGTATTAAGGCACTATTAGGTGATGTTGCAAAAGATGATGAAAGATATATAAGAATATGTGCTGAAATGGAAAATGATTCATATTTAGAAAAGATAAATGATGTAAGTAATTCAGTTATGCCATACCAGTTGAACGAAATGGAAATGGAAAAAATACTGGATGTTCAGGGGAGATTTTATCCTGAATTAAATGACAATAAAGAGTTAATTTTGAAAATGCTTACTTCAAAGATACCGTATTTTGTGGGACCGTTAAATTCCGGTAGCAGGTTTGCATGGATGAGTAAAAAAGCCGGAATGGAAAATATATCAGTATACCCGTGGAATGTAGAAGAGGTTGTTGATGTTGATAAAACAGCAGAAAAATTTATAACAAGAATGACTAATTATTGTACCTATTTGCCGTGTGAAAAGGTACTTCCGAAACATTCGATAATTTATCAGTGGTATGAGGTTTTGACGGAACTTTCTCAAATAAGTATTGATAAGATAAAGTTAGGAAAAGAAATGAGAGATGACATAATACAGAATCTTTTTTTGAAGAAAGTTTCTGTATCGGAAAAAAATTTAATAGAACATTTAAAAAAATCTGGTACATATAGTGATATTGATAACAGGGTTATAAGGGGATATCAGGGTGGAGACAATTTTGCAAGCTCTATGAGCAGTTATATAACATTTAAAAAGATATTCGGTGAAATAAATATGTCTAATATAGATATGATTGAACAGATTATCTACTGGCTTACAATATTTGATGACAAAAAAATCATCAAAAGAAAGATTGAGCAGAATTACAGAGAAAGAATAAATGATTCTCAGTTAAAGAGAATAGTGAAAATTAAATATACAGGATGGGGACAGTTATCTAAAAAATTCCTTACAGGAATTAAAGGTGATACAGGACATACAATTATAGAAATGCTTAAAGAAGGCGATCCAAGATGGAAAGAACTTCCTAATCTGATTCAGATTATAAATAAGGATGAAAAAATAAAAACTGTTATTGAGGAAAACAGATTAAGGTACAATGGTGAAGATGATTTGCCGGATATTATTGATAAATTGCATACGTCGCCTGCAAACAAACGCGGAATAAAGCAGTGTATGAAAGTTATTGAAGAAATAATAGAATATATGGGCAGAAAACCTGAACAGATATTTATTGAATTTGCAAGGGAAGAGGGGGAAAAAGTAGAGACTAAAAAGGTAAAGGATAAGATAGATAAAGCTATAGGTAAGTTAAAACAGGAATTTAAAAATTATTATAATAATGATATTAAGCAAGAATTAAAAGATAATGAGAAAAGACTTGATGAAGAAAAGGTAAGATTATATTTCTCACAGAACGGTAAGAGTTTGTATTCTGCTCCAAGTGCAAGTAATCAATTAAGTCTTGATAATCTCAATCAGTATGATGTAGACCATATTATACCTTATTCAATCAGTCAAGATGACAGTATGGATAACAAAGTTCTTGTTAAAAAGATTGAAAATCAGAACAAAGGAAATAGGATTGTTTCAGACGCATTTGGAAATAAAGCTGATTATAAGGAAATGCAAAATTATTGGGAGATGTTATATAAAGCAGGACTAATATCTGAGAAAAAATATAATAATCTTAATAAATCACTTGATGAAGTATTTTCTAAAGGATTTATTAACAGACAGCTTGTAGAGACAAGACAGATTGTAAAAAATGTGGCAAATTTAATAAGTGATTATTATGATGATAAGATTGAAGTAATAGAGGTAAAAGCACAATTAAGTTCATATATACGCAACAAATTTACGCAAGAAAAAAAGGATGATGATGGATTTTGGATTGAGAATACAGAAAATGCAATGTTTTTTAAGAATCGTGGATTAAATGATTATCATCATGCACATGATGCGTACCTTGCGTGCATAATAGGTCTTTATATACAGAAAGTATATCCGGGATGGAAAAATGAATTGAATTTCAAAAAGTACAGACGAGAATTTGAAAAGTATTATGAAGAACAAAAGAAATATAATACCAAATCAAAAAAGGAAATATATATTTCAATGCTTAGCAGATTTACAAAGAATTATGAAAAAGCAGGGTGGAATGGTGAAGAAATTATTGATTATATGAGAAAAATCTTTTGTTACAGAGATGTAATGGTTTCTAAAAAAACAGAAGAAAATACGGGTAGTTTTTATAATCAGACAAGATACCCAAAAGAGAAATTGGATGGAAATAAAAAAGAAACTAAACTCATTCCGTTAAAGAGTGGAAATAATCTAAGAGGAAAAGAGGAACTTAAAGAACTCTCGGTAGAAAAATATGGCGGATACCAGGGTGGCGAATGTGCATATTTTGTTCTTGTAAAATATTATACTGTTAAAAAGAAAAAGAAAACAGAAGAAAAGCAGTGGAAAATGGAGTTTGTCGGTATTCCTACATATATTTCGTATGAGATTAATAAAGGAAATATCAATTTAAAACAATATGTATGTGATAAATTAAAAAATGATACCGTAGAAATATTAAGAGGTAAAATTGGCAAATATCAAGAACTTATGGATGAAGAAGGTAATAGATATTTTCTTGTTGGACCTACAGAAGTTGCTAATGCAAAACAATTTGTTCTTGGAAGCAGGTATCAGAAATTTAACAGATTATATTCATATATTAATAGTGAAAACTGGCACTATATAAGAACGGATGAACTTGAAAAAGAAATAGATGAGTTCTTTAAGCTGCTACAGAATAAGATACATAACGAGTTTAAAGGCTATATCAAGGATATAGATAAAGTTATAGGAGCAAATACATCAAAGCTGGATATAGATAAAAAAATAGATTACTTTAACGAAATATATAAAATAGTACAGGCTAACAGTAGCCGTCCGGCTGTATCAAAATTCAATATTGCCGGCATAAGCGATGGGCTCGGAAGGAAAAGAAGCCTTCCTTTTAAGGATAAAATAATAATAGTTGACAAGTCAGTGACAGGAATTTACGAAAGGAGAACATGCTTTGAGTTGGAGAACGGTGGTAATACAAAGTCATGTTAAGTTGAGTTATAAAAATGATTTTATGATTGTTCGGGGTGATGAGGTTAAAATGATACATCTGAGTGAAATTAAAAAAGTTATCAGGATATGTACGAGAAATGGAATTTTTTGATTTGACAAACCGTGAAGGGCATGCTGCAAAAGTATATTTTAACAGTCTGTTCGGAAAGGGATTTTCAAGAGATGATATGAGCTCCGTAAATGCGGCATTAAATTATGGGTATGGGATTTTACTTTCCAATTTTAATAAAGAAATAGTTGCGGATGGTTATCTTACGCAGCTTGGAATAAAGCATATTAATGAATACAATCCTTTTAATCTGACGTGCGATTTAATGGAGCCTTTTCGTGTTCTTGTCGATGAAATTGTATACAATAATATAGAAAAAACATTTGATAAAGATTTTAAACTGTTGTTGGTTGATGTTCTTAATAGGAAAGTTATGTATTGTGGGCGTGAATACTATCTTACAAATGCAATTCAGATTTATCTTGATAAAATATTTGATGCTATTGAACATGAAAGTTTTGATACATCAATATTATATGAATTTGCATGAGTTTAAGATTTATGAGAGTTATGGTACTTTTTGATTTGCCCACAATTACAGAAAAGAATCGTACCGAGTATAGAAAATTTCACAAGTTTCTGATACAGGAAGGATTTATTATGATGCAGGAATCTGTGTATACAAAACTTGCACTTAATGGAACAGTAGCCGAACTGATAAGAAAGAAAGTTAGAAAGAACAAACCGCCTGAAGGCTTAATTGAAATGCTTATTATAACTGAAAAGCAATTTAGCGGAATAGAATACATATCTGGTGAAGAACAGAACTGTGTTATAGATGGAGAGGAGCGATTGATTGTAATATGATAATGAGAATACCTTCATTTGAAAATGATATTGTTTTTTCTGAAAATTATATAAGTGTGCTTCATATACAAAACGGTACATTGTTTGCAAGAATAATAGGAAGCATTAACAGTCTTATAAACGGAGTTGAGGAGCTAAACGAAAAAATTATTTTTATCGATGAGGATGAAAAAATAATGAAAGCTTCCAAAGACATTATGCTTGTTACTGATATATGGAATTTTGATTTTAATCAAAAGAAAATACAAAGTGCTTTGTTTCAGAAAATAGAAAAAATATATCAGCAAGAGTATGAAAGATTGAGTGATTTTCAGACACATTTTCAAAGTTTGCAGATAAATGCTATGGATGTATGGGAAGATTTACCGTTCGAATTTGAATACAAAGACAGTATCGGAGTGCAGGAATATCTTAAACTTCTAGGTTTAAAAATTGCAATGGGTGACAGAGATTCTAAAATCATAGATATTGTATTGATGATAATTGATGTTGTTGAATATTTTGGAATAGCAAAATTAGTTGTTTTTACTAATTTAAAACTTTATTTGTCTCAAAAAGAATTGGAAGAGGTTTATAAATATATCATGTATAAAAAAGTAATGGTTCTTTTGTTAGAAACAGGAGATGAGAAAGAATGTGTTAAAAATGAAAAAATTTTATTTGTAGACAGTGATTATGATGAAATTATGATGTATAATAATTAAATAGTAGTTGACATTCAGAGTAGAGATTAGTTGCTATAGTCCCAAAAACTCCTTGTATAATGTTATATTTAAGAATTTGACATTTTAGGAGTATGTTATTTTGAATGGTAACAAAACACGTTCATGAATATTAT
>ERZ791716.598-NODE-598-length-19951-cov-2.679081_pt1 | contig 19951 bp, 14 predicted proteins | sample MGYA00510049_ERZ791716 | MGnify/ENA primary metagenome ERZ791716 (study PRJEB30046, sample SAMN00715135) | human gut metagenome | study: EMG produced TPA metagenomics assembly of the A metagenome-wide association study of gut microbiota in type 2... | reverse complement strand
GAACTCCAGTCCCCGGTCTGCTGCCAGGATAATATCAAACTGCTGTTTCTGAAGATATGGGAAGGCAAAATCCGGTTCGATCATCCCTCCCGAAATAATACATGTTCTCACGTTTCCCTGCCTCTTTTTTCTGTCTTTTTGTATCTTATTCTGCCTTTTTGCTGTATGAAGAAATTTTTTCTCATGCAGTTCCGCATATATATGCTACCGGGATTTCAACAACGATCATTTCTGTTTTGATTCTTAACTATAATTTGAAACTTGGTCTGGCAGCGCTTTGGGTGATCCCCGTTTCTCTTTTGATTTTCTTTTTATCAAAAAATAAGAGAAAGAAAAGTAATGAAAAATGGGTAGAACAAAACAGAGAGGTACTTGATGATCTTCAGGAAACGATAGAACAGATTCAGGAGATAAAATCCTATAACATGGAAGAAAAAGCAAAAAAGCAATTTTTTGAAAAATTACAGAAAAGCACAAAATTAAAAGGCACTATTGAAATTGTAACAGGTGTCGCAGTGGCTTTTTCGGGAATGCTTCTGAAAATGGGAATCGTAACAGTGGCAGTTACAGGCGCGCAAATGCTTTTGGCAGGGGAAATTAATATCTTCGTATATATCGTATTTCTTATCATGACTGCAAGTATCTATCTTCCGATAGAAGGGATCATAGCCTTTATGGGGATGATCGATATGCTTGACAGTGTTGTAGGCAGAATAAAAGAAATAAAAACGATGCCGATCCAAGAGGGGGAATCAAAGTTTCATCCGAAAAATTATGATATAGAATTTAAAGACGTTTCATTTGGATATGAGGATTATTCGGTTGTCAGGAATGTAAGTTTTACGGCAAAACAAGGAGAGGTAACGGCGCTCATCGGGGCATCCGGAAGTGGAAAGACTACTCTTACAAAGCTTGCCGCAAGATTTTGGGATATTAATAAAGGAAAGATCTTGCTGGGAGGAGAGGACATAAGTAAAGTAGATCCTGAAGCGCTGCTGAAGAACTTTTCTATTGTTTTTCAGGAGGTAGTGTTATTTAACACAAGTATCAAAGAGAATATAAGGATCGGGAAAAAAGGTGCGACAGATGCTGAAATTTTTGAGGCGGCTAAAATAGCAAGATGCGATGAATTTATCGAAAAAATGCCAAATGGAATAGAGACTGTAATAGGTGAAAACGGAGAACGGCTTTCAGGAGGGGAAAGGCAAAGAATTTCCATTGCACGAGCCATACTGAAAGATGCTCCGATCATATTGATGGATGAAGCAACCGCATCTTTAGATGTTGAAAATGAAAGTCTTATTCAGGAGGCGTTGTCGGAGCTGATCAGAGAAAAAACAGTGATTGTGATAGCTCACAGAATGAGAACGATCCGAAGCGCTGATAAAATCGTTTTTCTGAACAACGGAGAAATCGAGGCGATAGGAAATGATAAAGAAATGTATGAACGGTCGGCCGCATATAGAAAAATGCTATCCGATTCTAAAATAGAACAAACAGTTACAGTTAATTAAAGCTATTATCCGAAGTGGATTTATTTGATACTGCAATGCTTAACATGATTCGTATAGTTGGGAGAAAAAGATAATGGATAAAAAAGAAAAAACAGGCGTACTAAATGTGAGAGACTTGGTAAATGTCGGATTATTTTCCGTGTTGATTTTTATTGCTACGTTTCTTTCTGGGATGATCGGTTTTATTCCGGTCTTAATGCCGGTCGTTCCGTTCGTTTATGGGATTGTGTCAGGGCCGGTATACATGCTTTATTTTACGAAGATTAAAAAAGCAGGGATGCTTTTCATTCAGACGATCGTAGTAACACTTGCATTTGTGGCAACCGGACATGGACCGTGGGTACTGCTTACGGCAGTTATCGGCGGTTTACTGGGAGAAGTTGTCCTAAGGAATGGACGGTATAAAAGTGTAAAGCATGCAAGACTTGCTTTCAGCGTACAGTCCATATATGGACTTGGAAACTGGCTTCCGATTTATTTTGCGAGAGATGCCTATATCCGGCAGATGCTTGATATGGGGTACGGGGAAGAATATACACAAAAAATGATGAGTGTTTTGCCGAACTGGACGCTTCCGCTGATTGTGATTTTAGGAATGCTCGGCGCGTACATAGGCTGCACGATAGGCATAAGAATGTTGAAGAAACATTTTGTAAAAGCAGGCATGGCAGAGGAGGTATAGCGTGCACAGTGAAAAATTTAAACTGGATTTTCGGACGAAAATGTTGATGTCATTGTGTCTTTCGTATACTCTGATCCTGGGAAATATACAAACGAAATTTTCGATTGTGGCGGCAGCTTATTCGCTGCTGCCATATGTATTTTTACTCTTGAACAGGGAAAAGAAAGCGGCGGTAAAAGGAATCCTGTTTATTATGGCTGCTTACATCATTCAAAAAGAATGGGTGTTTTCAGCCGGTGGTTTTTTGGGATCTTTATTTCTTTTTATTACGATGATGTTTTTGCGGCTTCTTCCGGGATTTGTGATGGCGAGATTTGCTCTTGCTTCATCTACAATGAGCCATATGACGTCAGCGCTTAAAAAAATGCATTTTCCGGTTGTGTTGATCATCCCAATTACGGTTATGGCAAGATTTTTTCATACGGCGAGAGAAGATTATAATCAGGTAAAAGACGCAATGTATTTACATGGTCTTACAAACAGACGCCTCTTTTTTCATCCTGTAAAGCTTTTTGAATACAGAATGGTTCCATTATTTATGGTGCTTACAAAAACAGCAGATGATGTTGCCGTATCGGCGATGACGCGAGGACTGAAAATCCATGGGAAAAGAACGTATATCGGCGAAAGCAGGTTTTGTATGAGAGACTACATTTGTTTTTTGCTTATGCTCGTGTTGATAGGATTTTATATAGGAGGGAAATATGTTTGCGTGTAGAAATTTAAATCTGTCATATAAAGGAAACAAAATACTAAAAGATATACATTTTCATATTCCTGAAGGAACGGTTTTTTGTATAACGGGAGAATCCGGATCCGGCAAAAGCAGTTTATTAAAAGTAATCAATGGGATAATCCCTGAGATTACCGAGGCGGAAATTTCAGGAGAAATAAAATTAAACGATATGCGGTTAAATGAGATGGATATTGCACAGAGAAGCCGGTATATTTCGACCGTATATCAAAATCCGAAAACACAGTTTTATTGCGTTGAGTCTACGGATGAACTGGCGTTTCCTTTGGAAAACAGAAATCTGCCGAAGGATGAGATGGTTAAGATAATAAAAAAATATACGGAGCTGCTCGATACGGAAAAGCTTTTAAACAGAAATATTTTTTCACTGTCAGGCGGAGAAAAGCAGCTTATGGCAATTACAAGTGTGATGACGATGGACAATCAAGTATATCTTTTCGATGAGCCGTCGGCTTCTTTGGATCATCATTCGATCGGTCTTTTGAAAAAATGCATCGCCGAGCTGAAACGAAAAGGGAAAATCGTGATAATTGCCGAACACAGACTGTATTATCTGAAAGAGATCATGGATTATCTGGCTGTTTTAAAAGAAGGAAAACTGGAAATGATCTCTGTGGAAGACTTAGATCATGACAAGATCTGCAGACTGAAGGAGACGTATGCCTTAAGGAGTTTTGAAGAAATCAGGAAAGAAGAGCTGTTATCGGATAATCCCTGCTATCAGATCCAGATGCTGAACAAAACGAAAAACGGAGAAAAGGATAAGAATATTTTAAAATGTAAAAATTTTGCACAAAGCTTTAAAAATACGAAAATCATGGATATCGGGGAAATCGGATTTTCGGAAGGAATATATTTTATTATAGGAGAGAATGGAGTCGGGAAGTCCACATTCATTAAAAAGATGGCAAAACTGCTGAAAGGAAAAGGAAAATCTTTTTACTGCGGGAATGAAATAAAAAGATCTTATGAATATATCTCCATGGTGATGCAGGATGTAAATTATCAGATATTCACAGAATCTGTATGGTCGGAAATATCCATCGTCAGTCAGGACGATGCAAAAAAGGAGCGGGTGTTGAAAGAGTTGATGCTTTATGACAAGAAAGACAGTCATCCACAATCTTTGTCCGGAGGAGAAAAGCAAAGACTTATGATCGCACTCGCTATAGTAAGTTTGAAACCGATCGTGATATTAGACGAGCCGACAAGCGGGCTTTGTAAAGGGCAGATGGCGTCCACTGTCAAATATTTACAAAAGATGAAAGAAGAAGGAAAAACAGTAATTGTAATAACTCACGATTATGAATTTATAAAGGAATGTAAAGGAGTTGTCTATGAATTTTTAAATACAATTTAAATACAAACTTTTTGTAAATATTGGACTTTCAGGAATTAATAAGAAAAATATTGTTATGTACATGGAGCGGTTAAACGGTACATTGAAGTGGAAAGGGGAATAATATATGCTTTACAAAAGCATGTTTCAAAGTAAAACAATATAAGAGCCATGCAGTTTTATATACACGGAAGGAGGGAATATACAGTTAATATAAGGCAACAGTTATTTCGCCGGAACACAATTTAAACATCGGTTAATGTATCCGAATTAAATTAAAAGAAAAGGGAGAAAACACATGAAACAATTTGTAAAGAAAAAAGTAAGTTTTGTTATGGTAATGATCATGGCTGTGATAACCGTAATCTCCATGTCGCTGCCGATGGCAGTGTTTGCGCAAGGGGGGGGTATACGCTAACGCTGAAAAATGAGGGGAGTACGCCCCATACTTTTCAGATATATCAGATTTTTTCGGGAGATTTAGATGAAAGCAAAACCCTTTCTAATATTCAGTGGGGAACGGGAATTAAAGAAGCTTCAAAAGAAACTTTGGGAACTGCGGCTGAAAAAGCGCAAACTTTAACCGGCGAATCAGAAGCAAAAGAATTCGCAAAGACGATCCAAGAGCATTTAAATGAAGATAATAAACTTGAGGTACGCGTAGAAAAAAATGATTCGACAACTGTTGCAAATTTAAATGCAGGTTATTATCTTATTAAAGATAAGGAGGGAAGTCAGACACAAACACCTCCAAACTCAGCGTATACGTCATACATTTTGAAAGTAGTAGGCAATACGACTGCTAAAACAAAATTAGATGTGCCGGAACTTGTAAAAAAAGTGCAGGAAAATAGTAAGAAGGATATCGAGGGAAACGGGTGGCAGGATGCCGACGACTATAACATAGATGAGGTGATTCCTTATAAACTTACGGGTACATTGCCGAGCAATTATGCAGAGTACGAAACGTATTTTTATGAGTTCAATGATATAATGTCTGCAGGATTAACATTTGATAAAATGTCTGTAAAGGTTACGGTAGACGGTACGACGTTAACGGCAGATCAGGACTATAGCCTGATAGTGCATTCGGATACTAATAGCTTTCAGGTCCGCTTTGAGAACTTGAAGGCGATTCAAAGTGTGATGATAACTTCCACAAGTCAAATTGTCGTGGAATACAAATGTAGATTAAACGGAAATGCTGTAATTGCCGGAAACGGAAATCCTAATACAGCGTATCTTGTATATTCTAACAACCCAAATCAGAGCGGAGGCGGCGACCACGGAAAAACTCCGGAAGATAAAAATGTCGTATTTACATATAAAGTAGTAGTAAATAAGAAAGATGAAGAGAATCACTCGTTACAAGGTGCACAATTTGAGTTGCGGAAGATAGTAAATGATCAAGACGAAGGAACAAAAATAGACACAGTTACTGTTACGGAAGGAACTAAGTTTAATTTTAAAGGATTGGATGCAGGAAAGTATAAGTTAATAGAAACAGTGACTCCATCCGGGTATAATACGATTCAGCCGATTATTTTTACGATTGAAGCCACATATGACGAGGAATCGGATGATCCGCAATTAACATCTTTGACAGGACAGACGGAAGGAGAAATAGTTTTTATACGAAAGACAGAAGAAAGGGAAGACTCTCTGTCAACAGATGTAATTAATAAGAAAGGCATTCAGCTTCCGGAGACAGGTGGAATGGGAAGATATTTAATATATACATTAGGAACGATCTTCGTATTAACCGCTCTGGGATATACAGTGTATAAAAGAAACAGAAAACATACTGAAAAATGATGTTTAAGATTAAAAAATATATACCTGATATAGTAGTTGCGATCATTTTGATTGCTGGGATAGGCTTGTTGGCCTATCCCACGATCGGTGATTATATCAATGCGCTGCATTCTTCAAAAGCGATAGGAAGTTATGTAGAAAAGACGAAAGATTTATCCAAGGAAGAAAAAGAAAACTTGTTAAGAGAAGCAAGAGAATATAATGAAAGTCTGGTTGGTAAAGTCAATCGATATTATTTGAATGAAGAAGAAAAAAAGAGATATGCTCATATCCTTGATATAACAAAAACCGGTATTATGGCATATGTAGAAATACCGAAATTAAATATATATATGCCTGTTTATCATGGCACGGATGAAGGCGTGCTGCAGATAGCGGCAGGTCATCTGCCGGGCAGTTCCCTGCCTGTAGGAGGAGAAAATACCCATAGTCTTATATCCGGACATAGGGGATTGCCTTCTGCGAAATTATTTACGGATATTGATAAGTTAAAAAAGGGCGATTTATTTTTCATACACGTATTTGATGAGGTTCTGGCATATAAGGTAAATCAGATAAAAATCGTACTTCCCGATGATGTGGAAACTTTGGAGATAGAAAAGGGAAAAGATTATGTAACTTTGATCACATGCACCCCTTACGGAGTGAATTCCCACAGACTTCTTGTGCGGGGAGAACGTACTGTTTATAAGCAATCAGAATCGAAAATAGAAGATATGATCAAAAAAAATAATCTGAAGTATATCATGTTGACGGCAGGAGTTATTCTGGCTCTGATCGGCATGACAGTTCTGGTATCGGTATTTCTGATAAAGAGAAGAAAGAGGAGGAAGTTGAATGAAAAATAAGAGAATAAACCTATTGCTTATTCTATGTTTTAGTCTGATATTTTTTATAACTTCTTTCGATTGCGCGTATGCGGCAGAGGAGAACGGCAGTTTGAATATTATACTAACTTATGAACGGCAAGCGATAGACGGCGCCGAATTTTCTGTTTATCAAGTTGCTAAGTGGAATGAAAAAGAGAGTCGGCATACAGTAAAAGCGCCGTTTCGATGGAACGGGGATTTTGTAAATATTAAAACGGCTGACGATCAGTTAAAATTATCGCTTTATTTTGAAAAGCAAAGCCGTAATATAAAAGAAATGATGAAAGGGGAAACCGGAGATGACGGTACGGCAAAATTTACAGATTTGAAAGATGGGATTTATCTTGTGGTACAGACAGGATCATCCGGAAAAGCAAAAGACTTTACTAATGTACAGCCTTTTTTAGTTATCATTCCTCAATTTGAAAATGGAATCCAGAACAGGGTGGTGAATGCAAAACCGAAAACTGAGATACAAAGGAAAGAAAAACCCGAGATACCTCCACAAACACCACCGGATCTATCTCCTAAAAAACGTCCTCAAACAGGAGATATTACAAATATGTTTCGGTGGAATGGAGTCTTGATGTTAAGCAGCGGTATGCTGCTGCTGTTTTTCAGGATCAGGCAAAAAAGCAAAATAGGGGAGGAGAGCGTTGATGAAAAAGAATAATTTGCTAATAAAGCTTTTAACCCTGTTAATAATTATAGCTGCTGTCCTGCCGGTGTTTTATATGCCTGCATATGCGGTGGAAGAAGAGTATGGAACACAAGATATATCTGATCATGGGATAAGCGAACAAGGAGAAAACATCACTTCTTCCGAATCGGAAACATCGTATGTTGAAGAGGGAAACAATGTATTTGACATCGTTCCGAAAGGATATACATTGAAAGCGGTTCAAACAAGGTCTGTTGAGTTTATCATACAGTATCCCCCGGGGCAGCCGACAGGAAATGTAACATACGAATTGAAGAAAGAAATAAATAACCGGGAAATAGTAGTAAAGAGAGGAACACTAAATAAGTCACAGAAAAAAATTACTTTTAAAGATTTAGAATTAAATACGCCATATAAGTTTTATTTGACAAAAGTTCCGAATGGATATGGAAAACCGGACGGTTCTGTGGCAGAGTTTTATTTTGACAACGACGGGATTCATTTTACAAAAGGTGAATCAGGTATTGCTTTGACGATGACTACTGCGTATGTTCATTTTATTGTACAGAATACTTCCGGACTGCCTGTAGGAGGAGTAGTACGATATGCATTAAATAAAGTGAAAGGTAATCAAGAAACTCAAATTAAGGCAGGAACGGCAGACAGGGCAACCGGGAAAATTATTCTTGAAAAATTAGAGTGGAACACTCCGTATAAACTTTATTTGAGAACAGTTCCAAAAGAATATGAAAGACCGAACGATTCCGTGGCAGAGTTTTATTTTGACAGTGAAGGGATTCACTTTATAAAGGGAAGTACAGCCGTTGTTTTAAAGAAGAATAATGAGCAGAACAACAACGGACAGGACGCCCCATTGGAGGAAGGACAATATTATGGATTTACAGGAGAAGACAGCAGAATAAAAATATCGAAGGAGTATAATATAGCGACAGGTACAGATGCATTTTGCTTTGGCGCTAACAAGGATTTTCCTAACTTTGGTAATAAAGCTGTTTACAATGAATTAAGTACCAGCGCCGAAACGCTCTTTCAATTAGCGGAAAATCCGAGGAAGAAAAATCCGAAAGAACTTTATGATTCAGTAAGAAAGGTGATTTATTATTGCGAAATGCATAAAAAAGAACTTTTAACTGACCATCAATTAGGCAGCGATGCATTCTGGTTTGGAAGCAATGATAAAGAAAAAGGATATTATAAGGCTTTGCAGGAGGCAATCTGGTATTATTCAGATAGTATTGACGGCTTGAAAAGCTATTCATCTGGCAGTGTGGGTTATCATATTATGAAAAAAGCAGTTAAACACATTATTCAAGAAAGTGAGAAAGTATCGGATGAAGATATGGAATGTGTAAAGCTTAAAATGTATAATTCTTCTATGCTGGGCGATCACAACAGTCCGCTCCAACCGTTAATTGCGTTTGAAATAATAAACAAAACAGATATAAAGGTGCAAAAAGTCAATAAAAGCGGTGAAAGTCTGGAAGGGGCTGCGTTCAGACTGGAAAAACTGGGGGATGCATCGTTCACCCCGGTAGAAATGGGAAATGAATCAGCTATTTCGGATTTTACGTTTAAATGTTTGGACGCAGGAGAATACCGTCTTACAGAAATCAAAGCGCCATCAAATTATATTCCTTTGGAAGAACCGATTCTATTTACAATAATAGAAGAAAGCAACGGTGTATTTAAAATTAAATTAAATACAGAGAATTCTAAAGTAACGTTAGAAGAGGGGACGTTGACGATTAAAGTTGCAAATGAAAAGACTGTAACGACAGAGATCACTGTGGATAAAAAATGGTTTAGAGCTGACGGAACTGAGTTTCACCCTCAGGATGGGGAGATTTCTTATAATCTGATACAGGTTTTGACTACGGAAGGAGGGGAATCTTCCGAAAAAATATATAAATCGGGAGAAACATTGACAAGTCAGGACGGTTGGCAAAAAACTTACTCAAATCTGCCGGCGGCAGACATAAACGGCAATGGAGAAAAAGAAATCTGCACGTATTATGTGAAGGAGATTTTGATTGCAGATTATAGTACAAGCTACAGTAACGGCAGCGTCGGTGAATCAGAAGATCCGTCGGCCGCGGCGCTTTCGTCGGGAACTATCACTGTTAAAAATACGGAAAAGATGAAATTCATATTACCTGAAACAGGTGGAACGGGACGTGGGATTCTGTACATTGCAGGAGTGTTTCTGTTAGGGATTTCTATGATTCTGTTAGGCAATAAAAATAGTTCTTTTTATGAATGCTTACATAAGAAAGGGTGACTTTTTGTATGAATTTGGATGAGCGGGATTTAAAAAAGATCAAATCTTTACATGTTATGTTGAAAATGCCAATATGGATATTGGAAAAAGAAACAAATAAAGTTTTAAAAAGCTATGAATCAATTTATAAGCATCCTATTTCTTACGGATTCAAAGAAAAGAATATCTCAGAAGAAACAGTGCAGTTCTACAGTGGAATATTAAATGAAATTTTTTTGTGCCTGTGGTATAAGGATATAAAAATAGTAATAGGCGCTTTTAGAATTAATAATGTTACAAGGGCAGATTTTTCACATGTTTATAATAATATGGATGATGAAAATAAGAAAAATTTGTCAGAAACCGAGTGTTGGGAATATTATGAAGCGCTTCCGGTATATCCGTTGGGGGATATCAGAGATTATTTGATCCTTTTAGGGTTTTTGTTTGATATGGATCTGGAAGATATCTATTCGGAAGGATTGCACGAGCAAGTAGCGAAAAACAAGTTAGAACTGGAGAAAAAGCCATCTGAAGAAGAGGTATATGACACTTTCCGTGTAGAGCGATATACATTTTATTATGAAAATAAGATCATGAACCTCGTAAGTCAGGGAGATATTCAATTATTAAAAAGTGGTCTTACAGAATTAGGAACGAGTGTTTTACCGATTTTAACGAGCAGTTCTTTAAAGACGGAAAAAAACTATACTGTTATTATTTTGGAAAAGCTGGCATCGTTGGCGATTCAGGTAGGAAAGGATATCGTGTCAGTAATCAGGCTGAGAAACTTTTATATCAAAAAGGTAGAAGAGCAAACAGAATTTGTAGGAGTTTTGGCTACGAGAGACAGCGCGATCATTCATTTTACAGAAGAACTTCACGGTGTATCGAATCAGGCAAGAACATCCCTCATCCGGTGTGTTCTGCAATATATTAATCTGAAAATCTATGATAACATCAAGGTGACGGAGCTTGCAAAACAATTTTATTTATCAGAAAGCGCGCTTCGCAGCAGATTTAAAGAAGAGATAGGCGTACCTATTAACGAATATGTAAATAAAAGAAAGATTGAAGAATCAAAGATGATGATCTGGTCGGGAATTCCGGCAGGAGAGATAGCAAGGCGCTTGAGTTTCTATGATCTGTCTCATTATTATCGTACTTTTAAAAAATACACAGGCGTGACACCACAGCAGTTTAGAGATACAAATATCATAGGACAGGAAATGTAATAATAGGCGAAAAGTTTGAGTAAAATCAGCTTTTCGCCTGTTTTGTTTTTGTAAATATCGGGTGTTTGGTAATTAAGAAGAAAAAAATGTTGTTATGTACACGAGGTGGTCAAACGGTACATTGAAGCGGGGGGGGGTAATAATATATGCTAACTCTAAAGCAAAATAATATAAAAGCTATACAGTTTTATATACACGGAAAGGAGGGGGGATATGCAGTTAAACAGAACAACAGATTACGTAGTAAGGATTGTGTACTTTTTAAGCAATGAAAACAGGATATTTACTTCTGAAGAGATTTCCGAGGCAATAGGGTGTTCAAGAGGTTACGTTATATCAATTTTAAGAAAATTATCGAAAGAAGGACTAGTGGAGGTGATCAGAGGAGTAAAGGGCGGTTTTCGGTTAAAGAAAAGACCGGACGCAATCAGTTTGTTTGATGTGATAAAAATCATGGAAGATACTATTTGTATCAATCAGTGTTTGAATGAAGAGGAAAATTGCAATCTAAAAGCAACCGATTACTGCCCGGTGAGACGGTTTTATCTTTCATTGCAAGAACAAATAGAATCGGAGTTAAAACATATGACATTTGAAATGCTGAGAAAATCGGGGGGCGGATAGAATATTTTAATAGTTCTTAATCAGGCGGGTAATGCAAAATGAAGTCAAATGAAATCGAAGGAATCAGATAGGAGGATTTATGGAAACGTTAAGAAAAATTATTGAAGAAAAAAAGCGAAAGGGAGAAGAAAAAAAGCCGTATTATGGAATACGCAAACTAAGCGTAGGTATAGTTTCCTGTATGTTGGGCCATCTTCTCTTTTTTGCATCGCCTGTAGTTGTAAGCGCTGTTGAAGCAACTCCGGAAGATGTAAGCATCATTCAGATGCAGTCGGTGAAAGGCGAAGCGATCGAAAGATCAGCGACGTTGGTTGCCGTTACCGGAGCGACAGGTATCAGGGCGGCTTCCGGAAACATAGATTCGGAGAATTTGGGATATGCTCCGAATGCAAAGTATAGTTTTCAGGATTTAAAATTCGATCCTGAAAAGCTAAGTAAAACCAATTCCGCGCGGCAGATCCAATTTAAAATCTACGGAAAGCACAATATTGCCGCTTCAACAGATAACTGGAAGATCAATCTTCAAATCGATGAAAGAATCGCAAAACATGTAATAGGAATCGAAGTTGAACCAAAAAGGCTGACAGAAGCAAATCCAAGACCGATCAGAAGAGCGCTTACGAGAAAAAGCGATACGATAGGGCGAATGACAAATATATGGGAAGTAAATTATATCAGATCTGAAAACGGAGTGTTTGCAGGAGGAGAGACGACAGATACTCAGACTGCGCATAATGGAATTATTTATCTTGATAAACCGCTGAATAAAATTCTTGAAGAAATCGGAGATGAAAATCTGACAAACGAACGGCTCTTTTACAGAATTTATTTGACAAGCGTTCAAGATAAAGGAGCTATTGTTCCGGGCATTGCTTCTACAGGATTTTTCAAAATTAACGGTCTGGATATCCAGATCGAAACGATAGAATCTAGCGGCAATGAAAAATGGTTTAAGCATGCGGCTGTTGAAGGCAGATATGTAAGAAGTGATAAGTTTAAAAATCCTGGCGGAGCGATTAATCAAAACGGAGCTATCGTCGTAGATCATAAGATATCGAAGAATACTAACTTTGCCTATATAAGCGCAAAGAACAAACCGTGGACTCTTGAGTATGGAGTCGATCCGAGATTGGTAAAATATATTGGAGGTATCGAGCTTTATTACATGGATGCAGCTGATTATGTGAATCCGGATTATTCTCTAAAAAACAAAGCAAATCGCAAAGTTCGAGATTTGTCGATCGTAAGAACAGCAGGTCATAAAAAATATGGTTATGGTGATATTACAGAGAATCAGTTTACGCAAATAGTAGATGTTCATGGAGGACGACCCGAACCGATCACGATAAGATATGTCTATAAGCTTAATAAGCCAATCAATGAAATTTTGGAGGAATTAAGAAGAGAAGCCGGAGTAGAAGAAGGAGAAGCGTTTGGTAAAGATTTTATATTCAGCGCATGGATTACAGATAAAACAAAAGATGCTCTGATAACGAATACATACGGTACAGGCTACTATAGAATTCAGGATATTGACGGTGATGGAAAGCTTGATGAGGAGGAAGCAAATAATGAGCAAAGTCCTTATATCGGCGTTCCGAAAATTACAGCTCCTTATGAAGGTGATAATAAAGTAAAAGCTGTTGTGCATTTAAATGAAAATGCCGGAAAGGGAAATAAAGCTCAGCTGATCAATAAAAACGGAGTTGTCGTTGCTACAATTAATAATGTAGATGCAGAGGAAAACGGCATACCAAAAACAATAGATAGAGAACTTGAATTTACGGTTACTGATTCAAGTGTATTAGGTAAAGCAGGAGATAAACTTACCGTTAAGATCATTCCTTCAGATGAAAGGTATGAGAAAGCGGAAGAAGCAGAAACAAAGGTAAAAGAAGCGCCAAAAGCAGTCAAAGATCCTCTCAGAGTTGTCAAAGGAAAGGATTTAACAGAAGATACGGTATTAGCGAAAAAAGGAGTAGAAAATTCAAATAAAATGCCGGGAGGAACAACATATCGGTGGAAAACTGCTCCGAATACAAGTCAGGCAGGAAATACGACTGGGATAGTGTCAGTAACTGTTCCTGACAGAGAAGAAGCTTTTGAAGTAACTGTTCCTATTGAAGTGTTTTTAGCGGATGCAGATAAATATACTCCGCAGACAACGTCGATTATTAAAGAGTATGGAACATCAACGACAGAAGAGGAAATTATAGGCGCGGTAACAGTGCCGGGATATCCGGAAGATACAGTGGATGAACTGGAAATAGCACTTGATAATGCAACTCAGATTCCGGATGGGAATACAGCAGGGGATTATCCTGTAGATGTAACAGTTACTTATCCGGATGGAAGTGAAGATAAAGTACAAGTAACAGTTACAGTAAAAGAACAAAAAGATAATGAGAAGTATATTCCGGAATTCGATCAGATTAATAAAAACTACGGCGAAGCAACAACGGAAGAGGAGATCAAAGGTGCGCTGAAGGAAGAAAGCGTACCGGAGAACACGGAAGTCACAGTGAAGAATCCGGAAAACCTTCCGGACGGAATGACAGAGGGAACATTCGAAATAGAAGTGACGGTAGAGTACCCGGACGGAACAAGCGAAGATACGACAGTGCAGGTAGTGGTGACGGATAACCGCACGGATGCAGAGAAGTATACGCCGGAATTCGATCAGATCGAGAAAAACTACGGCGAGGCAACAACGGAAGAAGAGATCAAAGGTGCACTGAAAGAAGAAAGCGTACCGGAGAACACGGAAGTCACAGTGAAGAATCCGGAAAGCCTGCCGGATGGAATGACAGAAGGAACATTCGAGATAGAAGTGACGGTAGAATATCCGGACGGAACAAGCGAAGATACGACAGTGCAGGTAGTGGTGACGGATAACTTTTTAGTTGTCACTAAAAATCCGCCAAAACAAATTGATGGACAGAGAGTAGCTGAAAATACAAATGTAATTACAGCAAATCTGACATTTACTGTAGAAGGTGTACATGATGAAGGATTAAATTCAGGTCTTTCCATTGATGAAAATGGAAATTTGACAGGAACGCCAAAACTTAATTGGGGTGACAAGAATTCCGACACTTATGAAGAACAGACAGTAGTTCTTCATGCAATAGCAACAGCGGAAAGTGGTAGTAAAAAACCTGTAACAATATCGGTAGTAGTTCAAAGAGATACGGACGGAGACGGAGAGCCGGATATCACGGATACAGACGATGATGGAGATGGATTTACGGATATAGAAGAGGAAGAAAAAGGTACTGATCCAAAAGATCCAAACTCAGTTCCGCAGGTTGATCCGAAGCCGGTCAAACCGGATCAAAAGCAAGATCCTGAAATTTCTCAAAATAAAGTAGTGAACAATGTGGTTAATAATTCTTATAAAAAGCCGATTTCCAATGCACCAAAAACAGGGGATTTTGGCAATGGAACAGGATATACAGGTTTAGCTGCATTGGCTGCGGGATTGATGCTTCTTCTTGGAATAAAGAAAAAAAGAAAAGAGGAAGACGGTGAAGAATAAGATCTGATATGATCACATTAAAACGGTGTAGCAATTTGCTATGCCGTTTTATTGTGACAGCTATGAACCAAATCTCAGGTTAGCCAGATACATTGGTGATCGAAATTAAGCCATTATGGCTGCCAATCGAAATCAAGAATTATGATTGACAAAATTGCATAAATAGAGTAAAGTTTAGTTAGTTAAAACTAACTAAAAGGCGAAGAAGATTATTATTTTGAGGAAACGATTTGCTTTTTGGAAAATGTTTAAGGAGAAATCAAAGAGACTATGTCAGAAGAAATGCTTGTAAGTTATTGCTCGCCCACTTTATCGGGGCTTAAAACAGGAAGTCTTTTTTCGTGTCCATGTGATTCTAAAAAAAAGATGTCCGGAGAAATAAGTAATTTTAATCAGAAGTTGTCAAAAAAAGGAATCCGAATTCTTCCGGTACGCATATCAGGCAGGAGAGCTTTGATTTATGTTTATCGTCCGGAAAAATTAAAGCAGGATTTTTTTGATGAGAAAGTGCAGACGATTTTAGCACATAAAGGGTATGACTGCACAAACCAAAATCGTTGTGTCTGCAGATTGGTTGAAAAACTGCGGAAGGATTCAGAATTTCCACATGAGATTGGTTTATTTTTAGGATATCCGGCGGAAGATGTCAAAGGATTTATAGAAAATAAGGCGGCTAGCAGCAAGTGCTCGGGATGTTGGAAAGTATATGGGGATGAACAAACAGCAATGAATCTCTTTGAAGAATACAGGAAGTGTACAGAAATCTGCTATAGAAAATGGAAAAACGGCGCAGATGTTGAACAGCTTACGGTTTCTATATAATCATGAATTCAGAAGAGCCGATAGAGAATGAAAAAATCCGCTTTAATAAGTTGAAAAAATTCATATGGATTTCATATGGAAAATATGTAATAATTTGCTTATTAATTGAAAAAACAAAAAAGAAAGGGGAAAAGTATGATTATTACGACAACACCTTCTATTGAGGGAAGAAGAATTGTAGATTACAGAGGAATTGTTTTTGGCGAGGTTGTCTCAGGTGTGGATTTTGTCAGAGATCTGGCGGCGTCTTTCACGAATTTTTTTGGCGGAAGATCAGGCGGATACGAGGAAGAACTTGTGACGGCAAGACAGAATGCGCTTAACGAGATGGCTCAGCGGCATCGGCAGGAGCGAATGCTGTTGTGGGAGTTGACGTTGATTATGAAGTTCTCGGGGCTGACGGAAATATGCTGATGGTGACAGTGAGCGGAACGGCAGTGGTTGTAGAGTAAATCAATTTTTACAAGGCAGCAGGGTCAGAAAAAGATCAGGAATAGGATTTGGGAAAAGGATCATGGAGAAGCGTCTGCATGGTCTTTTTTGCTTTCCGCTAAGAAATATAAAATCCCGGATATACAGAAGAGAGAATATGATGTAATATAGTATGGATATAGACTAAAGAAAAAGATAAAGGTGATTTTGTGAGAATCGGTAAAAAAAGTTCAAAAAGAGAGAAAAAGGCAATGTCTGTTTCGCTGTATGCGAACTTGATGTTTGTCGTAGTGGAGCTTGTAATGGCGATAGTGACAGGTTCACAGGCTGTTTTGCTGGATGGTGTATATGACGGAATCGAATTCGTTATGCTTCTTCCGTCTATCTTTTTAATACCGCTTTTATATAAGCCGAGTAACGAGAAATATCCGTTTGGGCATATGCAGATGGAGACTGTGTTTATCGTTGTAAAAGGAATAACAATGATCACTGTTACAGTCGGTTTGATCACGAACAGTATCAATATATTATTTCACGGCGGGCGGACAGTTGATTTTGGAGTTGTAGCGTGGTTTGAGCTGTTTGCTTGTGTTCTTGGCATAATAGTGACATTTTATCTGAAGAGGAAAAACAAAGCGATGAATTCCCCTCTTATTACAGTAGAGATGCAGGGGTGGAAGATGGATAGTATGCTTTCCCTCGGAATGACAGCCGTATTTTTCCTTCCGGTTTTCCTTCCGTTTAAAGGAGTAGGTCAATTAACTCCGTATTTGGACCCGTTTATCACGATCGTGCTGTCTATGATCATGCTTCCGATCCCGGTTAAAACGGTGTTTACCGGAATCAGGGATCTGTTGTTGATCTCTCCCGAGGAGGAAACAGTATCAGAGATCAAGCAGACGGTGGAACCGATCATACAGGAAAGTAATTGTGTGGATATTTATTATGACATTGTCAGAACGGGAAGAAAATTATGGATCAGCGCGTATATTAAATTGAACAAGGATGAGCTTTCCGTAAGGAAGTTTAAGATGCTGCAGACGAGATGCATTGCCGCCTTAAGTGAAAAATATACGGATTTTTATTTTGAGCTTCTTCCTGAAATCGAGCTTGATATGGAAGAACTGGAAGAACTGCAGGAAAAGCAGGAAAAACAACAAATGGAAAATAAAAACGGGCGGGAGGATAAATAATTGAAGAAAAAGAGAGGAATTCTATTCGGAGTCGTTTTTATTTGCGTATTGTTTTTTGTAATCGTATTTTTTGTGAGGAACAAAGAATCTGCCGAACCCGTCAGCAAAAGTGATTTTAAATTGAATACTGTTGTGACTGTTACAATTTATGATTTAGAAGAAAAAGAGAAAAAGCCGGATGACAAAGATAAAAGAAATGAAAAGGGAATACATAGAGAAGAAAAGGATGCGGAAGAGATTATAGATAAAGCGTTAAAGCTTTGTGACAAATATGAAAAGATATTCAGCCGTACGCTTCCTGAAAGTGAGATTTATGCGTTGAATCACGGAACGCTTCCGATGGAAGACGGATATTATCTTTTATCCGAAGAGTGCGCGGCGTTGATCGAAAAGGGGTTGTATTATAGTGAACTTTCCGGTGGAGCGTTTGATATTACGATCGAACCTGTTTCTTCTTTATGGGATTTTACTTCAGGGGAAAAGATCGTGCCGGATGCAGAGACAATCGCGGAAAAGCAGGCATGTGTAGGCTATGAAGATGTGGAGCTTAAAGGAAATAAACTACGTTTTAAAAAAGAGGGAATGGGAATTGAGCTTGGAGCTGTCGCAAAAGGATATATTGCAGATAAAGTGAAAGAATATCTTGTATCGGAAGGTGTGAAAAGCGCAGTTATCGATCTTGGAGGAAATGTGTTATGTGTCGGAGAAAAACCGGATGGGAAGCCGTTTAAAATCGGAATCCAGAAGCCGTTTGCCGATCGGAGCGAAACAGTGTCAGCCGTAGAAATTGCAGGTACGTCTGTTGTTTCCTCAGGCATATATGAAAGATATTTTGAAAAAGACGGGAAACTGTATCACCATATATTAGATCCGGCAACCGGATATCCGTATGAAAACGGACTCGTGTCCGTAACTGTTTTATCTGAAGAGTCGGCGGACGGTGACGGATTAAGTACGGCATGTTTTGCGCTAGGATTAGAAAAAGGATTAGAACTGATCGAACAGACACCGGATACAGAAGCGATGTTTATAACAGAGGATGGAGAAATGCATTTTAGCAAAGGTTTTGTTTATTGTGGCTAACGCTACTGTTTCACTTATAACCGGGCGCTCATCTCATACAGATGTCCGCCTGCATAAAAGAAAAAGAGATATGAAGGAGAGAAAAAAATGAGTATATGTGATTTAAAGTCTTATGAAATTGTACAAAGCAGAGATTTATCTGATCTGAGTTCAAAAGTAACGCTTCTGCGTCATAAGAAGAGCGGAGCAAGAGTTCTTCTTATGGAAAATGATGATGAAAATAAAGTGTTTGCCATCGGTTTTCGTACACCGCCGTCAGACAGTACAGGAGTACCTCATATTATGGAGCATTCTGTATTGTGCGGATCAAGAGAGTTTCCGGTAAAAGATCCTTTTGTAGAGCTTGTAAAAGGATCGCTTAATACATTTTTAAATGCGATGACTTATCCTGACAAGACAGTTTATCCTGTAGCAAGCTGCAATGATAAAGACTTTCAGAATCTTATGCATGTCTACATGGACGCGGTATTTTATCCGAATATTTACGAGCAGGATAAAACGTTTCGTCAGGAAGGATGGAGTTATAAACTGGATGCACCGGATGAGGAATTGAAGTTGTCGGGAGTTGTATACAATGAGATGAAAGGTGCGTTTTCTTCACCTGAAGGGGTGCTTGACCGGGTGATTTTGAATTCTCTGTTTCCGGATACATCGTATGCAAATGAATCCGGCGGCGATCCGGAAGTGATCCCTGATCTGACGTATGAACAGTTTCTTGATTTCCACAGGAAATATTATCATCCGTCAAACAGCTATATTTATCTGTATGGCGATATGGATATGGAAGAAAAACTGGCATGGATGGATGAAAAATACCTGTCCCATTTTGATGCAAAAGAAGTAAAATCCGAAATTCCGTATCAGAAACCATTTGCAGAGACCCTCGACATTGTACACGAGTATCCGGTACTCGACGGCGATCCGCTTGAAAACAATGCGTACCTGTCCTACAACATGGTCATCGGCAGCGGTCTGGATGTAAAATTAAACGTGGCATTTTCTGTTCTGGAGTATGCACTCCTTGACACACCGGGAGCCCCGGTCAAACAGGCGCTCGGCATGGGCGAGCGTCAGAGAACGAATTTCTGCGGTCGGGCGCGTGCCATAGGGTA
>ERZ791716.591-NODE-591-length-20075-cov-3.075524_pt1 | contig 20075 bp, 19 predicted proteins | sample MGYA00510049_ERZ791716 | MGnify/ENA primary metagenome ERZ791716 (study PRJEB30046, sample SAMN00715135) | human gut metagenome | study: EMG produced TPA metagenomics assembly of the A metagenome-wide association study of gut microbiota in type 2... | reverse complement strand
CGGTGGTTGCCTCCTTGCGGCCCCCCCCCCCGCGGGCCCCCCCCCGCCACAGGCGCGTGATGCCGCCATGCTCCGGTTTCTCCCGCCGGATGTATGTCTTTGTCAGCCCGTCTGTCACGATGAAAGGCGGATTTGTCCCCTGCTGTTCCATGCCTTGCCTCCTTTGGATGCGCGCACGTCAATTTTTTGCCGACACCAAAAAAGCAGCACCGTCCTGCCGCGTTTTTCTTCGCGGGAATCGGACAGCGCTGCTCACTATTTTGGCAGATGTCGTGCTTTTTCGCACATCGGGAGTGTCATTATATCATCGGGTCGTTGTTCTGTCAATATCCAATCTGGGAAAAATCACCGCATCAGCTCGTACATCATGATGGCGGCGGCGATCGCGGCATTCAGGCTCTCCGCGCCGCCGCGCATGGGCAGGCGAACCCGGTGCGTCGCGGTCTGCTGCACTTGTTCGCTCACGCCGTTGCCCTCGTTGCCGATGATGAGGGCAAAGCGTTCCGCTACGCCCTGCCGCTCATAGAACGGCGTGCCGTCCAGCTGCGAGGACAGGATGCTGTACCCCTTTTCGCGCAGCTTCGTCAGTTCGCCGGGCAAATCGTCCGTCGTGCGCAGGTTCATGCGGAAGATGCTGCCCATCGTCGCGCGCAGCACCTTCGGGCTGAACACATCCGCGCACTGATTCGAGAGCAGCACGCCGTCCAGCCCCGCCGCATCCGCCGTGCGGATAATCGTGCCGACGTTGCCGGGGTCCTGCACGCCGTCGAGGACGACGATATGCTTCCCCAGCGCGCTTTGCTCCTTCATCCGCACGACGGCGGCGATGCCCTGCGGCGTTTTGGTGTCGCAGACCGCCGTAAGCACATGCGCCGGCAGCTCGTAAACCGGCATGGTCAGCCCGTCGGGGAGTTCCATGCCCTCCTGCACCAGCACTGTTTCCACGTCAAACGCGGAAGCAAGGGCTTCTTCCACCATCTTGCGCCCCTCCACCAGAAAGCAGCCGCTTTCCCGGCGGCCCTTGCGGTCTTTGAGCGCCTTCCACGCGGTGACTTTCGGGTTTTTCAGGCTCGTAATGTGTTCCATGATGCTTCTCCCTTAGTTCGTGCCGCGGAAGCCCTTGCCGATGATTTCGCCCGTGTTCATAATCAGCACGAACGCGTGGGGGTCAACCATCTTGACGTACTTGCGCAGCATAATCGCCTCGTGGCGCTTCATCACCGTCATCAGCACCGTGCGGCCCTCGTGCGTGTACGCGCCTTCGCCGTGCAGTTCGGTCGCGCCGCGCTTGAGCACGTTCGTAATATACTGCTCGATTTCGCGCGGTTTGGTCGTGATGATATGGAAGTATTTATGCGTGTTGATGTTCTCCAGCACCATGTCCACCAGCAGGCTCTTTATCACCAGACCGAGGATGCAGAACAACCCGGTTTCCATGCCGAACGCGACGCACGCCATCAGGGTGATGATGAGGTCGCTGCACATCAGCGCGCGCCCGATGTTGAGGCTGGTGTACTTGCGCAGAATCATGGCGACAATGTCCGTGCCGCCGGAGGACGCGTCGAGGTTGAAGAGAATCGCCGAGCCGACCGCGGGCAGGCTGACAGCGAAAATCAGTTCCATGAGGGGCTGGGAGGTCATCGGCGCGTTCATCGGAATGATGCGCTCCAGCCCCCACGTCAGTCCCGACATCAGCAGGCTGACATACGTCGTGCGTCCGCCGAAGCCCTTGCCGAGCACAATGTAGCCGACGATGAGCAGCAGAACGTTAATCAGCATGACGAAATCGCCATTGGTGAAATTCGGAATATAATGGCTCAAAATGACCGCCATACCGCTGACGCCGCCGGTGGAAAAATGGTTCGGAAACTTGAAGAAGTAGATGCCCAGCGTCATAATCACCGTGCCGAGCGTCAGCAATGCGTATTCCTTCACATTTTCCCGTACTTTTGCCTTCTGCATGAATTGCAACTTCCTTTCGTGGGGAGGCGCCAGAGACGCTGCCTCTGGACTCCGGCAGGGACGCTGTCCCTGCACCCTGCAAGTGGCTTCGACCCTTGACCCATTTTCGCGATTGCGTTGGTGACACTTTCAGACTGTGTCCGCGTGTTTATTGGGGAACGGACTTATGTTTTCAGGATTTCCTTCCCATACTTGCTCACCAAGCGGTCGCGGTCGGCATTCGCCAGCACCACCGTCAATTCCAGCCCCGTATCCGTGTATTCCTCATTGACCACGCGTCCCAGCGGGCGAATCTGCCCCACCAAGCCAAAGCGGTCAAACGGCAGCACGAACGTCACAGGCGCATAGGTCTTTTGCAGCTGCTCCGCAATGCGCGCGTGCAGCTCCGCGATGCCCTCGCCCGTTTTTGCGCTCAACCGTACCGCGCCCGGAATCAGCATCGGCGCGCCCGCCTCGTCGGTGTACAGGTCGCACTTGTTGATGACCTCAATGCGCGGCTGCTCCGTCGCGCCGAGGTCAGACAGCACCTGCAGCACCGTGTCATGCTGCTGCATGATTTCCTCCGATGCGCCGTCGTTGACGATGACCAGCACATCCGCCAGCACAGCTTCTTCCAGCGTCGAGCGGAACGCACTGACCAGCGCGTGGGGCAGCTTGCGGATGAACCCAACCGTGTCCACCAGCAGGAACGGCGTATGCTCCGCCGTCTCGATGCGGCGGCTGACCGCGTCCAGCGTCGCGAACAGCTGGTCTTGCACATACACATCGCTGCCTGTCATCTGGTTCAGCAGCGTCGATTTGCCCGCATTAGTGTAGCCGACCAGCGCGACGACGGGGATTTCGTTCTTCTCGCGGCTCTTGCGGCGCAGTTCGCGCTGCTTCTCCACCGCATCCAAGCGGCGGCGGAGTTCCGTCATGCGCTCGCGGATGTGGCGGCGGTTCATTTCCAGCTTCGATTCACGTTTCTTTCCCGCCTCCGACCCCCCCGCCCCGCGGGGGCCGATGCCGCCCGCCAGCCGCGACAGCACCAAGCCCTGCCCAATCAGGCGGCTGGACTGATATTGCAGCTGCGCCAGTTCGACTTGCAGCTTGCCCTCGGCGGACGATGCGCGCTGGGCGAAAATGTCCAGGATCAGCGTCGTGCGGTCAACGACCTTCACGCGCAGAATCTCCTCCAGATTGCGCGCCTGAATGCCCGTCAGTTCCTCGTCAAAGATGCACAAATCAGCTTCCAGCGCCTGACACTGCCGGCACAATTCATCCGCGCGCCCGCGCCCGATGAACAGCGCCGTATCCGGCTTATCCTTCTTTTGCAGGAATTGCCCCACGACCTCCGCCCCGGCGGTGTCCGCCAGGCGCGCCAGCTCATCCAGCGATTCCAGGCTCTCAATGCCCATCAGCACAGCGCGCTCCTTGGCATGCGTGCCCTTCTCATCCGCCTCCCAGCCGACAATGCGGTCACTCTCGGTGATTTGCCGCATCCAGTCGCCATCGGGCGTCTTGTACCAGCGGACGGGCTCGTCCATCAGCAGATTCTGCTTTTCCACCAAAAACGCGCTCTGCACAAACGTCGGCTCGCCCTTCAAGCAGCCGATGGCGACCATTGCGTCGTAGCGGAACGACCGCAGCGCCGACAAATCCACGTCGGAGAGGCGACCGTCGCCATTGGGGTGGGTGTGGATGCAGCGGACGCAGCTCAGGCGCTGGGTGTTGCGGCGCAGGCGGTAGTCGCGCAGCTCCACGTCCCGATCAGTGCCGATAGAAACATCCACCACTTCGCCGTCGCGCGTGATGTACACCGCGATTTCCCGGTTCAGCACGCCCGTAAAGCGCGCCAGCACCTGCATCAGCTCGCGCGGGAGGAACGTGTCCTCATCCACCTCATAATCGTATAATTGACCGAGCGCTTCTATCAGCGTATCGCGCACGCCGGTCACATTGCCATGCACCTGCTGTTTCATGATTGCTCCTTTGTCTGTCCCTTTTTCTCATGCCGAATCGGCTTCACGCGCTTGCGCAGGCTGGTGAAGATGGAGTCCGCGCAGCCCACAAGCAGGCACAAATAATAAGTGATAAACCGCCACACCAGCAGCGCGACGGACACCGTGCCGCCGGTAAAAACGCTGCCGAAGTAAACGAGAAATCCGCCCTCCTGCGCGCCGGACGCACCCGGCAGCGGCGTATAGCTGGCGGACACGAACAGCAGGAACGAAACCGTCAGCACATGATACCACGGCGTGCCGGTCAGCCCCATGGCATGGTACACCAGCAGCGGCACGACCATCAGGCACGACATTTCCACCACCGAAATCACAAGCTGCGCCAGCAGGTGCATCGGGTGATGCACCAAATCCATCAGCGAACCGTGGAAATGCTCAATCGTCGTTTCGGCGGATGCCTGCCATTGCTCCGGCTTCTTGCAGATGTGGATTTTCGTCAGGAAGCGGATGCCCCACTGCACAATTTTCTCCACCCACGAGCGGTGGAACGTTACCAGCAGAATCGACGGCACACAGAAGGAATTTACTACACAGCCTAAGATAATCAGCGGGATGACATTGCTCAGCTGCTCCGCCACATACACGCGGTTGCTCAGCCACAGCAGCAGCGTCATCACCACCAATGTCAGCTGATTGAAGAAATACCGCGCCGTCAGCGCCGATGTTGCCACGCCCGCGGGAATCGAGCGCTGGCTCATCAGGTAAATCTGCATCGGCTGACCGCCGGACGAGCCGGGCGTGACATTCGCATAATAAATGCCCGCGAAGGAGAAATGCGTCGCCGTATTCAGGCTGACTTTGTACCCCTCCATCCGCAGGAAGGTGCACAGCCCCGCGCCTTCGGCATACACATAGCCGACCATCGCCAGCAGGCACAGCAGCAGCCACCGCTTGTCCAGCGTGAAAAGCACGTCCCATGCGTTCATCAGCTCCGGGTTGTTGAACGCAATCAGCACCACAACCAGCATCGACAGGAGGATAAAGCCAATGCTGAGAATCCTGCCCCATTTCTTTTTCTTCAAGGAAGGAGCCCCTTTCGTCGTAATCCCCGCCTATTGTACCACAAACCCGCGCCTTTCGTAAAGGGCAGGAAATGTCATTTTCGGCGGAGCGGGTGGGCATTTTCATGAGAATTTCATGAGAATGTTATAACTTCCGGCGGATAGATTGCGGGTCATGCGCCAGCCGAATCGCCGCGCGCTGCAATTTTCGCATCCACTTGGGCAAGGGATGACGCGCCTGCTCCGCGTCCGTCTGCATCAAGCGCCACTGCACCCGCGTCATGTCGCCGCCCGCCTGACCATCCAGAAAAGCGTTTTCCACCTCCGCACCCGCCTGAATCGCCCCCGTGTGCAAAAAGTGCTCAAACGCCGCGCAGCCATCCTGCGGACGGAAGTGCATATCCATCAGCCGCGCCCCAAACGTATCCGCCATATCCGCAACGAACCGCATCGCGTCCGCCTGCATTTGCTGCACTGCCCTGCTCGGCGCATCCGTCTGCCCCAGCACCGCGCCGTGCGCGTCGTAGCCAATCGTCGCCGCGCCTCTTTCCAGCAGAAACTGCTCCCGCGCCACCCATGATACATACGGCGACGTGCCATACAGCGTCCGGAACGGCACGCCCCGGCGCATCGGCAAATCGCTGTCAATGTGGGTGATGTACGCCGTCATGTCCGCCCCCGTCAGCCGCTGAATCACCGCTTCCGACCGCAGATTGTACCCCACATCGAACGTCGCGCATTTGCCCGCGAACATCGGCAGCAAATACGCCTTCGCATTCTTTTCGTACTGCTGATATTTTTCCACGTCATACCCTTTTTCGCGGAAGATGCGCACGAAGTTCCACTGCGTCCGCGCATCCATCCGCTGATTCATCGGCAGTTCCGCCGCCAGCGCCGCCCGCGCGTTTTCCGTCGCAATGGGACGCAGAAGCGTCAGCAGCGAATCCGGCGTGTGGGCGGTCATGTCCAGCAGCAGCGGCAGGGACAGCAGGTCGATTGCTTTGGGAAATTGCAGCGGCAGCGCCGCCTGCCGCGAAATGCGCACATAGCCCGTTTCCACCGGCAGATGCAGGACGCTGTTCAGCCGCTCGAACGCCGCCTTGACGAAATACCCATCCCGCGCCAGAAAATTCACCCGCGCATAGCCGTTTTGCCGTACCTCCCACGCCAGCCACATCGCCTGACTAAACAGGTACGCTCCCAGTGCGGCATACCCCGGCGACGTGTCCCGCAGCTGCATCGCCTGAATCGCGCGCAGTCCCAGAAAGCGCTCGGCTTCATACGCGCCCGTGAAGGTCGTCAGGTGCGCGTAATTCTCCCGCAAAAACCGTTTCTGCTGATGGTTCAGCGGCTGTTCGCCGTCCGCCGGAATCCGCATTTTCTGCCGCAATTGCCGTTCCGTCTCACACAGCGGCATGAGGTCAGCGCCTGCGATTTCGGATAATCGCCGATAGATTTCCGGCAGATTCTCCCCGCGAAACTGCCCCCGCAGCGCCGGAAAATCCACCTCGTCGGAGAGCGCCAGCCGTTTCCGCGCATCCGGCTGCATCAGCGCATAGAGGTCGCTTTCGCAGAAAAGTACGCTATTTTGATGGGATTGCTTCATCTCATATACCTCTCAATCGCCGCTGTGCTCGTCCATCATGCCGACAAATTCGCCCGCCGCCGTCCAGCGCGTCAGGGGCATTCCCGTGCCGGAGCGGAGCGGTTCGGGGTTCGGCAGTGCCGTCACGGGCAGCGCGCCGCGGCGTTCCGGGCGATTCTGCACGCGCAGGAGCGCATCCGCCGGGCAATCAGCCACGAAATACCGCACACCCTCGCGGTAGAGCCTCCGGCACAGCAGCCGAAGCGCCTTTTCGTCCGCCGCAGGGACGGGCGTTTCCAGCATCCGCCCCGGCATCAGCACGTCGCCGCGCAGGTCGGTTTCGGATTCGTACAGCCCCTTCACAAGCGCCGCGCCCATCTCCCACACGCAGCCGTTCATCACGCGCACATCCATGCAGGCGCGCTCCGTCGCGCTCATTTGCAGCGTCGCATTGCGAATCAGCATGATTTTCTGCCCTCCACGCTTTTCTTGCACCGTACAATTCGCCGCGCAGACGGTGTTTTCCTGCATAAAAACTCCGCCGGATGTTGAATCCAGCGGAGAAGAAACATTATTTTCCCCACAGCACAAACGCGCTGTTTTCGGGCCAAATCTGGGCGGTTTGGTTCGGGTTGTGGGACTGCGCCATCACTTTGGCATAGACATAGGCTTCGTAAAGCGTCACCTTGCTGTCCTTGTTCAGGTCGGCGTTCAGGGACGAAATCGCCGCGTTTCGGGCGAGGTTCCAGCCGTTGCCGTAGCACAGGCCGTAGGTGAACAAGCCGAAGTAGCGGTCGATTTTGCCGTCACCGTTGCTGTCGTAGCCGGTGCTGACGCTCTTTTCCTCGGAGCGGCACGCGGTAATGACGTAGTAGCCGCTCTTGGCGAAATTCGTGTCACCCGCACGGTCGATGAAGGCGGGCGCTTCCTCGCTGAGCAGTTCGCTGCCGTCCGCCGCCAGCACGACCGCTGTGCGGCTGACATCGCCGGAAAGCTGGTCATCATTGGCGAAGAGGTTCACGACCTGACTGTTGAACGCGGAGGAGGATACCTGCGTCACCGCGCCGTCGCGCGCAATGAACTGCCCGGAGTGGCACGCGTCGATGATGATGACCTTCTTGCCGGGAATCTTGTCCAGCTCGGTTTTGAGGCGCGCAATCGAGACATACGTCTGGAACGTGCCGACCAGCGCGGCATGGTAGCTCGTCGGATTGCCGTCCGCGCCGAGGCTGTTCGCGCCGTGGCCGGAGTAGTAGAAGAGCGACACGTCGTTGTAGCTGGCATTCCCGAACGTCGAGGAAATGCTGGAGAGAATCTCTTCGGCGCGGATGTTCTTCTTCACCGTCACACTGTACGGCGTCGCGGTCATGCGGCCAAGCATGGTGCGCATCCCGTCCACATCGTTCTCGCAGCCGGGCAGTTCGTTCGATTCGCCGGTATAGGTGTTGCCAATCAGCAGTGCGCGGTATGTGCCGACGGCTTCCTGATGCGTGTACGCCAGCTCATCCGACCAGTCGCCCACGCTCACGTCGCCGTTGGAGAAAATGCGCACCGGGCGCACGCGGTAATAGTACGTTCTGCCCAGCACAGCGCTATTGTGGTAACCGTAGGCGTTGCTGACGCGCCCGTTCGCCTTGGGCGTGCCGCCGGGCGTGGTGGAAATGTACACATCATACTTGTTCGCACCCTCAGTCGCCGCCCACGAAATGCGGACGCTGTTTTCCTGCGCGGATACTGCCGTCAGCCCGGTTGTCTTGGGCAGCCACACGCCCATACCAATGTCGCCCTTGAGCGAGAAGCAGCGCCATCCCTGCGGCTGGGCGAGGCGGAAGGAGTAAACGAAGTAGTAGTACACTTCGCCGGGCTTCATCGTGGTGTCGATGTAGGTGGTCGCGGTATCCTCGGAGACCATCAGCTTGTGGTAGCCCGTTTCGTGGAAGCCGCGGCGGTAGATGACGTAGCCCATCGCGCCGGGAATGGCATCCCACGTCAGCTTGAGGCCCGTTTCCGTCCACTCGTAGCCTGTAAACGACGGCGTTTCCATCGGGCTGCCGACCATGCGGTTGCTCGACGGCAGACCCGTAATCACGTCGCCGCTGTTAAGCTTGCGCTTGGGGATAACAAGGAAGTCATACGTCTCGTTGAAGGAAATATCGCGGATGTCGCACAGGCTGCCCGTGAGGTCGGTGCGGACAATCTTGTAGTCGTCCGCGTCGTGCAGGGACATGGCAACATCGTAGTGCGTCGCGCCTGCAACGGGTGTCCAGTTCAGGCGGATGGTGGAGGTATCCTTGCCGCGCGGGTCAGCAATCACGACGTCGCCCAGCGCGATATACGGGAAGGACATCGACTGCGCGCCCTGACTGACCTGCTGCCCACCCACAACATACAGCGCCTGAATGCGGTAGTAGTAGACCGTGCCCATGCGCGGGGTGGTGGTGGAATAGGTTGTGCCGCTGCTCTGCCCAAGGAGCGAATATTCGCTGCCCCACGCGGGCTTGTAGTAGATGGCATAGGCATTCGCGCCCTCTACCGCCGTCCACTTGAGGGTAATGCGGCCGCTGCGCTCGTAGGAGGCGGAAATGCCCGTTGGCTGCTCCAGCGCGCGCCCAATGATGAGGTCATCGAGTTCATCCGGCGCGATGGAAATCGTCGGTTCGGGGATTTCGGTGGCATTCGCCTCGGTCGGGGCGGGGGTAGCGGTCGGCGCGTCCGTCGCGGGGACGGGGGTGTAGTCCGAAATGATTTCGTCCGTCGGCGCTTCGGTCGGATGTTCGGTGATTTCCGGCGGATTGGTGGCTTCCGGTGCATCGGTCGGCTGCTCGGTAATTTCTGGCACTTCGGTCGGTGCGTCCGTCACTTCCGGCGGATTCGTCGGGGCATCCGTCACTTCGGGAACATCGGTCGGGGCGTCGGTCGGAACGTCCGTCGGCGCGTCCGTCGCTTCCGGCGGATTGGTGACTTCCGGCGTGGCGGTCGGTTCTTCCGTCGGCTGTTCCGTCGGGGCGGGCGTTTCCTTCTGCTCCGGATGCACTGGAATCGGCGCAAGCAAATGTCCGTGCGCCGCCATCAGGTCGTCCTCCGGCTTGCGGGGAATCGCGTCATATGCAGCGGTCTGCTCGTCCGTCAGCATTTCGGTGCTGCTGGTCTTGACCCACGCCGTGCGCACAATCGCCCCATCATAGAAAGCAATCCGCACCGCGCGTTTGCTGTCCGTGCGCGCCTCGGCATAGACCGTGCCGGACACTTCGGTCACGTCCGCATCGCCCGTCAGCTGCTGATTCGCGTAGAGCTTCGCGCCGCTGCGGAGGGTCGCCAGTCCCGGCACAAACACATCCTCGTCCGGCGTGGCGGTCGGGGCTTCGGTGGGAACGTCGGTCGAAATCGGCGTCTCCGTCGGCGTTTCAGTGGGATTTTCCGTCGGAATTTCCGTATTCGTCGGTTCTTCCGTGGGAATTTCGGTCAGAATTGGCGTTTCCGTCGGCGCTTCCGTGGGGATTTCCGTCGGATTCGGCGTATTCGTCGGCGCTTCCGTGGGGATTTCCGTCGGAATCGCCGTATTCGTCGGCGCTTCGGTGGGAATTTCCGTCGGGACTTCCGTCACAGCCGGCTCTTCCCCGATAATCTCCTCTATCTGCGTGCCGTCTGCCGCACTCGGCACATTCTCCGCCAAGGCGGGGGCAGCCGTCATCAGCATCAGCAGCGCCAGCATCAGCGCCCCTGCGCGGCGAAATTGCTTTTTCATCAGCAAACCTCCTCGTTCAAAGTCGTGGTCTATTCCCTTTCATTATATAGCAGCCGCTTCCAAAGGTCAAGCAATGCAGCATGAATGTTACAATTCGCAGAAAAATCGTGAAAAAGTCCGCAGAAAAATTCGCGCTGTCAGGCAAAACCCCTTGACAGGTGCAGAAAAATCGTGTATCATATATCGGTGTCAACGGAAAATGCTTGACAGCAAGGAGCGCTGACATGGCACAGGACGAAATCAGCAAGAAAGTCGAGCTGAATTGGCTTTCCGCGTTCTATGGCGGATTGCTGACCGACAAGCAGCGTCAGGTGCTCACCCTGCACTGCGAGGAGGACCTGTCGCTGACGGAAATCGCGCAGGAGGTCGGCATCAGCCGTCAGGGCGTGCATGAACTGCTCACCCGCGCGGCGCGGAAGATGTTCGAGATGGAGGAAAAGCTCCATGTTGCCGCCCGGTTTCAGCGCGTGGAGAACGGGTTGGAGAAATGCCGGGCGATGATGCGCGAGGGCCGCTACGACGACGCGGAACGCATGATTGACGCGCTGATTCGCTTTGATCAGGAGGAAAACAATGGCCTTTGAGGGCTTGACAGAGAAATTGCAGGGCGCGCTGCGCAAATTGAGCAGCAAAGGCAAGCTGACGGAGGATAATGTCAAGGAGGGTATGCGCGAGGTGCGCATGGCGCTGCTTGAAGCGGACGTCAACTACGCCGTCGCCAAGGACTTCATTAAGAAGGTCACGGCGCGCTGCGTCGGCACGGAAATCACCGGCACGCTGAGCGCCTCCCAGCAGGTCATCAAAATCGTCAACGAGGAAATGACCCAGCTGATGGGCGGCGAAAACGCCCGCCTGACGTGGTCGTCCGGCCCGCTGACGGTCTACATGCTCTGCGGCCTGCAGGGCGCGGGCAAAACCACGATGGCAGCCAAGCTCGCCAACTATCTGGCAAAGCAGGGCAAAAAGCCGATGCTCGCCGCGTGCGACATCTACCGCCCCGCCGCCATCAACCAGCTGCAGGTCGTCGGCAAGCAGGTCAATGTGCCGGTGTATGAACACGGCACGCAGGACCCGGTCAAGACTGCGCTGGAAGCCGTCGAACGCGCCCGGTATCTGGGCCGCGACGTGCTGATTATCGACACTGCCGGCCGCCTGCACATCGACCAGGAGCTGATGGACGAGCTCGTCCGCATCAAGGAAAATGTGCATCCGCAGGAAATCCTGCTGGTGGTTGACGCCATGACGGGTCAGGATGCGGTCAACGTCGCCCAGACCTTTAACGAGAAGCTGGACATCGACGGCGTGATTCTGACCAAGCTGGACGGCGACACCCGCGGCGGCGCGGCGCTGTCCGTCCGCGCGGTGACAGGCAAGCCCATCAAGTTCAGCGGCACGGGCGAGAAGCTCTCGGAAATCGAGCCTTTCCACCCCGACCGCATGGCAAGCCGAATTCTGGGCATGGGCGACGTGCTGACGCTGATTGACAAAGCCTCCGAAGCCTTCGATCAGGAGGACGCGGAGAAGCTCGCCAAGAAAGCCCGCACCGCTGATTTGACGCTGGATGACTTCCTCGACCAGATGCAGTCCATGAAGAAGATGGGCGGCATCAAGTCGATGCTGGAAATGCTGCCGGGCATGTCCGGCAAGGACATCGACGTGGACGAAAACGCCATGAAGAAGCCCGAAGCCATCATCCGCTCCATGACGCCGAAAGAGCGCCGCAATCCCGGTGTCCTGAACGCCAGCCGCCGCAAGCGCATCGCCGCCGGCTCCGGCACGACCGTGCAGGACGTCAATCAGCTGATCCGCCAGTTTGAACAGGCGAAGCAGATGATGAAGCAGGTAACGCAAATGAAGGGCAAAGGCCGCATGAGAATGCGCTTCCCCGGAATGCGGTAAAGCCTGCGCACTCCCCTACTGCGTGGTATCATATAAATTGCTTATATGATTTCCATATAAATAACTTTCCTGAACATATTGAGGAGGAACAAACCAATGTCCGTGAAGATTCGTCTGAAGAGAATGGGTATGAAGAAGAAGCCCTTCTACCGTGTCGTCGTTGCCGACATTCACTCTCCCCGTGATGGCCGTTTCATCGAAGAAATTGGCTACTACAATCCCATGGTGCACCCCGCTGAGGTGAAGGTGGACGGCGAGCGCGCGAAGTACTGGCTTACCTGCGGCGCTCAGCCCACGGATACCGTGCGCGTGCTGCTGAAGAAGACCGGCGTCATCGAGAAGTAAGGGACTCCCTCTGCAAGATGGATCGGTGCGGTTTTGCCGCATCTGACAGCCGACAGGCAGAAAGGACGCCCTATGCGCGAATTGCTCACCTTTGTGGCGCAGTCTCTGGTCGATCATCCCGATCAGGTCGTCGTCCGCGAAACGGAAGGCCCGGAAGCCGTCATTCTTGAGCTGAGCGTGGCTGAAGAGGACATGGGCAAGGTCATCGGCAAGCAAGGACGCATCGCGAAGGCCATCCGCACGGTGGTCTCCGCTGCGACTGCCAAGAACAGCAAGCCTGTTTTTGTCGAAATTCACAAGCCGGAAGACGACGAAGCTCAGAACTGAACGTAGGCGTGGGAGCAGTGATGTTTCCACGCCTCTTTTAGATTTCGCCGCTGCGGTGCCCCCTGCATAAACACGCGAACACTGTATGCGATCGCGCGCAACTCAATCGCGCGAAAGGGTCAAGGGGCAAAGCCCCTTGCGGAGTCCAGAGGCAGCGCCTCTGGTGGAAAGGTTATTATAGATGAACGAATACCTGATGATTGGGGAAGTCCTGAAGCCGCAGGGCGTTCGCGGCGAAGTCAAAATCAAGCCCTACGCCGCTGATTTGGAGGCGTTCCATGACTGGAAAACCCTCTACCTCCACGACGGCGCTTCTTATCAGCCCATCAAGGCTTCCTGCTCCCGCGTCCACGACGGCTTCGCGTATGTCACCCTTGGCGAGTGCAAGACCATGGACGACGCGGAGAAGCTGCGCGGGCAGAAGCTCTACATCGACCGCGCCCATGCTCTCTCCCTCGCGGAGGACGAGGTGTACATCAGCGACCTGATCGGCTGCGTTGCGGTGGATGAAACCGGTGCCTCCCTCGGCAAGCTGACGGACGTGCTCCAGCACGGTGCGGTGGACGTGTACGTCTTCCAGTCCGACAAGGGCGAATGGATGGCGCCGGCGCTCAAAGCGGTTTTCCCGGCGGTGGACGTGCAGAACCGCATCATCCGCGTTGTGCGCGAAAAACTGGACGAGGTGGCCGTCTACAATGAGTGAAGCGCCCGCAATGAAAATCACCATCCTAACCATCTTCCCGGAGATGTTTGAGAGCGTGCTGAATTCCAGCATTCTGGGGCGGGCGCGCGCGCAGGGCATCCTTGATATCCGCTGCGTGGATATCCGCCCCTTCTCCGACCGCAAGCACAAGAACACCGATGATTACCCCTTCGGCGGCGGCGCGGGCATGGTGATGCTGGCACAGCCGATTCTGGACGCGATGCGCAGCGTAACGGGCGACGATTTCCAAGGCCGCCGCATTTATCTCGGTCCGCGTGGACGGACGCTGTCAACCGCCGTCGCCCGCGAGCTGGCGCAGAAAAAGGAACTCGTGCTGCTCTGCGGCCACTACGAGGGCGTTGACCAGCGCGCGCTGGACACCTGCATTGACGAGGAAATCAGCATCGGCGACTACATCCTCACCGGCGGCGAACTGGCAGCGATGGTGCTGACAGACTGCGTGGCGCGGTTCATTCCGGGGGTGCTGGGGTCTGCCGAATCGCCGGAGGAGGAATCGTTCTCCGACGGGCTGCTGGAATATCCGCAGTACACGCGCCCGCGCGAATTGAACGGCATGGAAGTGCCGGGCGCGCCGCTGGGCGGGGAGCACGCGAAAATCAAGGCATGGCGGCGCATTGAGTCCCTCCGCGCGACGAAGCAGCACCGCCCGGATTTGCTGGCATCCGCCGAACTGACCGACAAGGAAAAGCGTCTGCTGGAGGAATTGTGATGTTTTTGCGGAAACTCTTGGTCATCGTTGTGCCGCTGGTGCTGTGCGGGCTTTGCGTGTTCTTCCTGCCGCTGCTGGGCGGGTTCGGGTTGTGGTCGGACTTGCTGCAGGGGCTGATTCTCGGCGCGCTGTTGGCGCTGCTGCTGCCGCTTTCCGGCGCATCCCGCCGCAAGGTCCCGTTCGCGACGCTCCTCGTTGTGCCGATGATTGCGCTGATTGTCCTGCTGGCGCTGCAGCTCATGCGCGCGCTCGGCGTGGCGCTGCCGTTCCAGCCCGTGAGCGGCTGCACGATGATGATTGAATGCACGTTTCTTTCCTTCATGACCGTGCAGGCGATTCGGACGAAAACCTGATAGACGGGGCATCCCAAGCGGAAGAGAAAGCAATTCGCTTTTTCTCCCGCTTTTTTTCATACCCTCTTGACAAATCTGCACGACAAGTGTATAATTCAAATTGACAATGATGTTTGTCATCAAGGCAAGCAAATTTGTCAGACGGAGGTGCTGTATGGTACTGCGAAATCGCTTGAAGGTGTACCGGGCAATGCTGAATGTCAATCAGCAGGAAATGGGGCGCTTGTGCGGCGTATCGCGGCAGACAATCAGTCTGATTGAGCGGGGGGACTATTCGCCGTCCGTCACCCTCGCCCTGACGATTGCGAAGGTCTGCGGCGCAGCGGTCGAAGAAATTTTCTACCTGCAGGAGGGAACGGAACATGAAGAATGACGAAATCAGGGCTGCGAATCGTAAGGCGTTGCCGAAATTTCTGCTTTTGACCCTCGTCGGTGCCGTGATTGGCGGCGTCACGGGGTACTGCGCCGCCCGATACGGGCTTGACCAGCTGTCCGGCGTTTTGGCGAACGCAAGCGCATTCTTCGGTACGCACATCGCCCCATGGCTGATGGTGGCGTTGGCAGTCGTCACGCCGGCGGTCTGCATTCCGATGTACCGGCACGCCAAGGCGCTGTTGGCATCATGGGACGGCGAAGATGAGGACACATCAAGCGTCATTGACGGCAAGCTGTCCGCCGCCCTCTGGGCATCCAGCGCCAGCCTCGTGCTTGCGTTCTTCCTGATTGCGGCGACGTATTCTGTCGGCTTTGCGTCGTTCGACAGCTGGGAAAGCACGGTTCTCATCTTCATTGGCATTGCAGCGTTCCTTGCCATTCTGGTGGAATCCATCCTGATTCAGCAAAAGTGCGTGGATGCCGCCAAGCAAATGAATCCCGAAAAGAAAGCGTCCGTCTACGACATGCGCTTCCAGAAAAAGTGGATGGACGACTGCGACGAAGCCGAGAAAATCATGATTGGCAAGTGCGCCTTCAAAGCGTATTCCGCCGTCAATCGCGTCTGCGCGATTGCAGCGATTGTGCTTGCCATCTGTGCGCTTGTGTTCGGCATCGGCTTTCTTCCTTCGCTGGCGGTGTGCATCATCTGGATGGTCAATCTCTCTGTTTACTGCAAGGAAGCCATGCGTTACGCCAAGGCGGGCAATAAAATTCTCTGATGGACGCCGGGAGGACATACAATGGAAACTTTTCTTCCCCTTCTCATCATCCTGTTTTTCGTCATTCTCCCGCTGCTCGCACGGCGACGGAGGGCGGCGGCAATCAAGGAGTTTCTGAAACGGAAAAAGCAAAATAAGGAGAACAACGAAATGAAAGAACTGGCAAAGCGCCTGATTGGCGAAGATTGCATCATCTACACCATTACCTCGGAGAGCGGCAGCATACAGGGCGTGCTGAAAGAGGTTGAAGATGGCGGACTGGTCATCGAGAAGACGACGGGCGAGACGGAAATCGTCAATCTGGACTTCGTCACCCGCATCCGGGAATATCCGCGCAAGAAAAACGGCAAAAAGAAGAGCATCGTGGTGGATTAAATCGTAAATATTCCGTGAACGGGAACATTTCGTGTTTTTCATTCGTTGGATGAGTGGAAACCCTAAAATATCCCGCAAAAGGAGTTGATTTCCCATGATGAAGTTTATGAAGCGTTCCCTTTCCCTGCTGATTTCGGCAATGCTGCTGCTGGGCTGTTTCGCCCTTGCGGAGGAAGCGCCGCTGCTGCCGATCGCCATCGTGTCCTACGACTTGACGGATGAGGCGACAACCGCGACGCTGTCCGCCCTCATCGAGCCGAAAGAGAACGCCCTGACCCGCTGGGAGCGCGTTGTGCTGTCCGACGGACGCGAAGCGTGGGTCATCTGCCAGTTTGACCAGACGACCATGTCCAACGCATGGAGCCGCGTCATCGACGCCGAAACGCAGGAAGTCCTGCAGGAGGACACAACCGACACCGGTTTCTTCGCCACCGCGCAGGCCCGCTGGGAGAGTGCAAAGGGCATCTATGCGCTGTGGAGCATTCAGGACAAGATGCTGTTTGACCGCCTGTACGCCATGGCGCCCTGCTACGGCGAACCCGTCGAGGGCGATTTGACGCAGGAGGAAGCCCTTGCCGCTGCGCTGAACGTGACCGGCCTGACCGCTGCGGATTACGACGCGGTCGGCTACGGCTACATCATGGGCAGCAGCGAGCAGAACGGCACTTGGCAGGTGTTCTTCGTGAAAGGCAACGAAGTTGTCTCCACAGTGAACCTTGACGCGCGCGACGCGACGATTCTGCTGGTTGAGCCGGACGAAGAAGGAAACGGGTAACAGAAATTGAGCCGCCGAGCCTTGCGGAAAATGCAGGGCTGGGCGGCTCATTGTGCAAATGGTAGGAGAATTACACGATGCGAAAAATGTTAGCTTGTTTTCTTGCCCTCCTGATGTGCTGCACGGGCTTGACGGCGTTTGCCGAATCCTTGACGCTGCCGGAAGTGCTGCCGAAATCGTATTTTCTTGAGGCTGCCCAACAGGATTATCCGGATTGGCAGATTCGCAGAGCATCGTACTACATTTCTGGGCGCTATGAGGGCGAATCGGCACGGTATATAGAAATTTCCATCTACCGAATCACCGATAGCGCCATTGAATTGCTGGAATTGTCTACGCTCATCAACCCGATTCGCGAAGGCGATGACGTGTCTTGGTCTGTCTCTGCGCTGATTCCGGTGGAAATCGTCTCCGGCGCAGCGGACGACCTGTGCGCCATGACTGCGGAAGAAATCTTCTATGACGGCATCGGAGCATCGTTTACTAATGCGGCGCGGAATCTGCTTGTCCCCAGCCTGCGTGCGGCGGATGAGAGCGTCACCCAGCTCCTGTCCTGCTCGAAGTTCCTGTTCTGCATCACGGAGAACAGCGCCGGGAAGAGCATTCTGCGCATTGCCGAGTGGGACGGCAGCAGCTACGCGAATGTTGTCGCCACTCGACCGCAGCCGCACCTGAACTTCCTTCCGGCGCACTCCTACGACGGGGAAATGGAGCTTTGGCTGAGCGAGGACGCGGTGGTCTATCCCCGCTATGACGCGGAGGTCGGGTGGCATATCAATCACTTCTTCATCAATGACACAAATCTCGTCGTTTTTCAGAATCGCATTATCGAAGGGGAGATTGAGGAATGGTATCAGGACAACAATTCGGAGCATTACGGTCGCTTCACCCTTCCCCATTCTCTGACTGAGGTGGATTTTGCCACCTTCCCGCAAACGCTTGACGAAGTTCTCGCCTACATGGACTACACAGGTGTCGCCTGCACCGCGCACGACGACACACCCCTCTACGCCGCCCCGGATGGCGAGGTATTGGCGTACTGCTACACGCGCGTGCCGATGGTAGTCATCAGCGAAAGCGGCGACTGGCGCGAAGTGCAGCTTGGCAGTGACGTGGACGGGCTGCGCTGCTGGGTGCGCGCGGCGGATTTGGCGTTCGGCGCGGACACGGAGAACGTGGTCTGCACCTTCCCCACGCATGAGGAAGTTGATAGGGCGCAGGAGGCGGTGTCCTTCAGCGGCAAGGCGCTTCCCTTGGCGAAAGGCTGCGCATGGTGGATGATTGGCACCATGGCAGATGGCGATTATCTGATGATGTTCGCGGATAACGAGGAGATATTCGTGGGCACAGCCCTGCCATCGGCGTTCAGCGAGATTGGGCAAACGGAGGATGACGATTGGTGAATAAAATTGGGGTCAGCGGCTTAATAGGCTGCTGACCCTGTTTTGTAGTTATCCTCATTTCGCGAAATACATTGTTTCTTCCATCGTAAACGGTGTGTCCTTCTGCACCTTCTCCCAAATTCGAACCCAATCTTCCCCTTCCGCCAGCACCGGTCGGAAGTCATTCACGCCCTCCGCGGCTCGTCCACTGGTCAAAATCGGAATCACATCCACCTCACACCCGACGTACGCCTTCCCCCTGAACCGCAGCCGCACCTGCGCGACCATGGCGTCAAACGTCGTCAAATCATGCGTTCCGCCGAACATCAAGTTCCCGAAGCTATAAAACACAACCGCGCCACCCACGCTGGTCAAGCCCTGCACGACGTGCGGATGATTGCCGACCACAATATCCGCGCCCGCGGCGACCGCCCTATACGCCATTTCCTGCTGGAGGTCGTTGTGCTTATCATCGTACTCCGTGCCCCAATGGCAGCTGTACACAATCACGTCGCAGCCCTGCTCGCGCAAGCGGTTGATGTCACGTGCAATCACAAATTCGTCGTTCTTGTAGGTGGTTTCGCGGCAGCCCGCGAAGCCGATTTTGTGCCCGTTTTTCTCCCAGACGTAGGTATACCCATAGCCACTGAAGGGCATCCCCGCGTCGATGAGCGCTTGGCGTGTGGATTCCTCGCCCGCCGTGCCGTAGTCGCCGTGGTGGTTGTTGGCAATGTTGGCCTGCTCAATCGACCCCTGCCAGAGTGCTTCGGTGTAGCCCGGCAGCCCGCGGAAGCGCCACAAGCGACCGGTCTGCTCGCCCTTGCCGTCCTCCTTGAGCGCGCATTCAAGGTTGATGAAGGTCATGTCATCGTGCGCAAACAGGCTTTGCAGGCCGCTGAACGGGTATGCCATGCCGTATTGATTGAGGTATGCCGGCAGGCTGTCGGGGTCGTTCCACCAGTATTCGCGCGTTCCCAGCACGGCGTCCCCACCGAGGGTCAGCACGAGTTCGGTTTCATCGGCGGATAAAGCCGGCACGTCGGTCGGCGCGGTCACATCCGCCTGCACCTTATTGCTGACGGCGGCGGCTTGCAGCGTGCGATTCTCCGGGTCATCGAGGATGAACAAACGCGTGCCATAGGGCAGGTGTGTCCATAAGTAGTAGACGTTGACCCCGGTTGCATCCACCGCGCGCGGAATGCGGACGCATCCGTGCGAGCCCTTCTGCCCCAGCACCGGTTCTTGGTCGGAGAAGTCCTTCTTCGCGCGCTGCGCCTTGTAGCCCAGTTGGTGGATGAGGTTGCCGCCGTCGTAGCGGATGGCGTACTCGTAGTGATAGCCGCTGTCCTCGAAGTCGCTGACGCGTTCGACGGTGATGAACGCGCCTGCCGCCGTTTCGCGAATCAGCCGATTCTTGCCCGCCAGCCCGGTCGAAATCGTCAGCGTCGTAATGCACTTGCCGCGATAGAACACCTTCATCCGCTGCGTCTGCTTGTCCACCACCAGCCCGAAATCGCTGTTCGGCGTGACGGTTTTGAGCCGTTTCATCGGCACCCAGCCCTCGATATACCCGCCGGATTCGTGCTGCCACGCGCCGATGTACGCCCAGCCACCCTCAACCTTCAGCACCTCAACGCCTTGGCTCTGCCCGTGGAGCGTCCCCAGCGCCTTGCCATTCGTCGACGGCTTGTCATACACCTTCTGATGGCTGACCGCCGCAATGTCCACCACGACGCTCG
>ERZ791716.589-NODE-589-length-20101-cov-2.715454_pt1 | contig 20101 bp, 20 predicted proteins | sample MGYA00510049_ERZ791716 | MGnify/ENA primary metagenome ERZ791716 (study PRJEB30046, sample SAMN00715135) | human gut metagenome | study: EMG produced TPA metagenomics assembly of the A metagenome-wide association study of gut microbiota in type 2... | reverse complement strand
ATCATAAAACTTCCCCAAAGGACAAATGCCAATGCTAAAACTATTTTCTTCATAAAATCATCACTAGCCTTTCTTTGGTGCTCCGTCCCCAACCGGCACCCCCTCCTCGACTCTTACCAGATATTCATGATATATTGCATTATCAGGCTGACTACAGTAATGCCAATCCAGCAGGATGCTCCAAGTAGAATTGGTTTGCCGCCGGATTTAACCATTTTGACAACATTGCTGTTTAAGCCAATTGCAGCCATCGCCATAATGATGAAGAACTTAGACAATTCTTTCAGTGGCGCGAATACATCTGCGCTCACGCCGAGACTCCTGCATATAGTTGTGATAATTGCTGCAATGATAAAATACAGGATAAACATTGGAAATGCACGTTTCAGGCTGAAATTTCCGGTTGATCTTCCATCTTTTGCGGCTGACTTTGCACGAATCAAGGACAGAACAAGTGTAATTGGAATGATTGCAAGAGTACGAGTCAGTTTTACAGTGACAGCAGTATTCAGTGTTTCACTTCCAAGATTCCACATACTGTCCCAGGTAGAGGCGGCAGCAGTGACAGAAGATGTATCATTAATCGCAGTTCCGGCAAATATACCGAAAGCATTTCCTCTTGTAGTATCAAAACCGAGTGCATTTCCAAGAATTGGAAATAGTACAGCAGCGATGACATTAAAGAAGAAGATAACGGAAATCGCCTGTGCAACTTCTGTATCATCAGCGTCAATGACGGGTGCAGTGGCGGCAATTGCAGAACCTCCGCAAATAGAAGAACCAACTCCGACTAAAATAGAGGTATTAGAAGGAACATTCAGCACTTTGCGAAGCAGCCATGCGATAAGCAAAGACGTACTAATTGTGCTGATGATAATCGGAAGGGATTGACGTCCGGTCTGCAAAATAACTCCGAGGTTCATACCAAAACCAAGGAGGACGACAGCGGTCTGCAAAATGATTTTGGAAGTCCATTTGATTCCGGCTTCTGCATTTTTTTTATTTGTCCAGAAACATGTGATTACCATTCCGGCAAGAATCGCAATGACAGGTCCCCCAATGACAGGAAATATTTTTCCGATAAGCCAGGAAGGAATGGCAATAAAGAAACAAACTAGAATACCGATAAGATTTTTCTTGATAAAATTCATGATAGATTCCTTTCTTTGAAATAGTTTTGTGTTTTGTAATTGAAATCGTTACAGTTTACATTATGTGTTACCAGTAACTTGAAATCTAATAAACAATTACAAAGTATAACACTGGAAAACAATAATGAAAAATTATATAATGTTATTGAAAGATAAAAATATATTATTGATAAAAAGGAAAACAGCATGTTAGATTTTAGAATAGAAACATTTTTAATGGTTACTGAAACCATGAATTTCACAGAGGCGGCCAAGAGACTTCATATTACACAACCCGCAGTATCACAGCATATTCATCTTCTAGAGAAAGAATATGATACCAAATTATTTTCTTATCATAACAAGCGACTTAAAATGACAGAAGCAGGAGTGATATTAAAAAAGCGTCTCATGACGATGAAAAATGATCAGCTTGCACTGAAAAATGAAATCAAAGGGCAAGAAAATAAGAAAGAAGTCCTTTCTATTGGAGTTACAATGACAATTGGAGAATATGCGATTGTAGAGCGGCTGGCGGCTTTTTTGCTAAAACATCCCGAGATGAATTTGCATATCCATTATGGGAATACGGCGCAACTGTTAACTTTGCTTGATAAAGGGGATATTAATATGGCATTGGTGGAAGGAAATTATCCGAAAGAGAACTATGAACATAGAAAATATAGCACCGAAGATTATATAGCAGTTTGTGCAGTCGAGCATAAATTCGAACAAGAAAATCCAAAAACAATGAAAGAGCTTTTGCAGGAACGTCTGCTTGTCAGGGAAGCAGGTTCCGGAACGAGAAATATTCTGGAAGAATTATTGCTTGTAAGAGGAATGAAGATAGAAGATTTTCAGCATTATGTAGAAGTAGAAAATATGCATACTATTATAGGATTCTTAAAGAAAGACTGCGGAATTTCATTTATGTATAAGGTTGCGGTTGAAGACGAATTAGAAAAGGGGACGCTAAGAGAAATTCAACTCTCAGATTTTAAAATGCAGCACGATTTTGATTTTATCTGGGAGAAAGGAAGCATTTACGCAGAAAAATATCGTGCAGTGTGTGAAGAACTGCAAAGCTAGGGGCTATTTGGGGACGGAGTTTGGAGAGCCGGTTATAATCATCTCTACATCCTCCACACTGACATTAGTGCCTTTTATGGTAGCATCCAGATTCATAGTAGCTCTGACATCCAGACCGACCATTGCCGCCACCAGCATCCCACCTTTTAATATAAACTGATTTTTATACTCTGATAAAGAAATTCGTTCTAAAAAACGTTCCATCATATAATTCCGCATAAAAATCTGTGCATCTGCGGATTTTTTCTTTGACAGATTACGAATCAAATCCTTTAATTGTCTTGCCGTTGTTATAAAATTTTTTCCTCAAAATGATTCTTTTTGTTATTGGCATGGATCTTTTTTCAATTTTAAATCTAAGTCAATACACTGGATTTTATGGTCACCTATAATGTTTAAAATTAAATTATTAATTACCGAAACTTGCATAAATCCAGTATTTATGCAAGTTTCGAGCAAACAATCAACCTATTTCGCCACTTCTCAACTTCAATACTACAAGCATAGATTTTCATTGGATTTTATGGTCACCTATCCAATAATTACGAAACTGTTCAAAATGATTCATTGTTGTCATATTTTTTTCCTTACTTATTTGACACTACCGCCCTGGTGTCTTCGTCACCATTCTGTCCAAAAATTCTGTCTAGATTTTGCAAAATCACATTCACATCAATCGGCTTTGCAATATGGCCATTCATTCCAGCCTTGATTGCTTTCTTTCGATCTTCATCAAAAGCATTTGCCGTCATCGCAAGAATCGGAATATTTGCTTTTTTAGAATCATTTAATGTGCGAATTTCTCTTGTCGCAGTATATCCATCCATCTTTGGCATCTGAATGTCCATAAAGATCATATCATATTGATTTCCTGCCTCAGATGACATAATTTCAACTGCTTCCATGCCATCAGCTGCACAGTCTACCTTAAGTCCTAAAGATTTCAAAATCTCTGTTGCAATCTCTCTATTTAGCTCATTATCCTCAACAAGAAGTACCTTTTTTCCTGAATAATCCAAATGTTTTTTTCTGCTTTTGGACAAGAAGATTGTTTGTCTTGCACTGTCTTGTTTGCAAGCTCACATTCAAGTGTCACTATAAATTCAGATCCTTCACCTTGTTTGCTTGTTAAATGTATCGTTCCACCCATCAGATCAACAATATTTTTTGTGATAGCCATTCCAAGACCAGTTCCAGTGATTCCACTCTCAGTAACCGTGCGTTCCCTTGCGAATGAATCAAACACATGCTCCTGAAACTCTTTCGACATTCCTATTCCATTGTCTTTGATGTAAAACAAATATACTGCATATCCTACCTTTTGAGAAACCTTTTCTTCTACAAGAATTTGTATAGTTCCTCCAACAGGCGTGAACTTAACAGCATTACTTATTATATTCAAAAGAACCTGCGTCAAACGAAGTTTATCTGTAATTATATCCTCGTGCACAACATCCTGTTGTTTTATCAAAAGTTTTTGCTGTTTTGCATGTACACTTTCCAATATAATCGTTTTTAGATCTTCAAGAACATACGGAAGATGTACATTAGTCTTTTCTATTTTAACACTTCCACTCTCGATTCTGCTCATATCAAGCACATCATTGATCAGACTAAGAAGATGCTTACCAGATGTACTAATTTTTTCAAGATAATTTCTTATGATTTCGCGGTCATCAAGATGCTCTGCTGCCAGTGATGTAAATCCGATAATTGCATTCATTGGTGTTCGGATATCATGAGACATATTATTTAAAAAAGCTGTTTTTGCACGATTCGCATGCTCTGCGGATACCAGTGCTTTTCTAAGTATCTTATCTTGCTCTAACTCATGCTCCTTTTCCTCTGTGACATCACTAATTGCTAGTAAAACAGTGTACAAATTGCCTTTTTCATCATATTTTTGCGGTACAATCATAGAGCGTATCCAAGCTCCCTTTATTGTTTGGCTGATACATGAAAGAGAATCATGTTCCTTCAAACGACTCTCCATAGTACTTATATCATTGACATACTCCCACGGTTAAAACCGTGGGATTCCTTAACTAGTTCCGGCAGCATCATTCAGTCTTATAGACTGAATTATAGCCACTGTGTTCAGGATTTATGCTGATGGGATTTCATACGTCGTGTACTACTTTCTCAGCAAAAGACCTATGCCGAAGCCTTATGTATGTTCTTAAAATCCAAAACATTGTCTCATCGACAATCCACTTTCCTTCATTTTTAAAATCAACTGATCCTGCATATCCGCAAAATATTCAAATTCATACTCACATTTTTCTCTGTCGGGATGTTTAAAATCCAAATCTGCATTTCGAATTAAAAATGCCGAATATAAATCTCTTTGTACCTTTCTATTTCCAATCTCCTTTTCTCTTTGTGACAACGGAATCTTTTCATAAGTATCCGTTACATGGTTGTATTGGCTTGCCTTAAATTCCTTTGTATCTACTTCTGCATAGACACCTCCAACTGCCTCCGCTTTTCTTTTCAATTCTAGCAAAAATCTTGCAGGTGCACGACGGTTGATGGATCTTCCAAAGCGCTTCTTACGCTTATATTTCTGGATCACTTTTACCGTACCGTCTTTCTGCTTAACTTCTGTTTTCTTTTCCTGCCGTTTGGTTTCTTTTGCCCTCTTTTGAAGCGCTTGAAAGTGCATCTTTTCCACGGGGAAATACTTTGCAATTGTTATCAGCTTATTACACAGTTTTCTGTGACTGTCAACGATATAAGCATGCTTTTTTCGATACAATGATTTTAACAGTCGGCACATTTTTACATAGTTTTTGGAGTATTTCCATGGATCACGATTAGAACGATTGATAGTTCCATCTTCGTTATACTTATTTGGGTTACTGATTCTTCTGGAGCGATCCATACTCTGAGAAATCTTTTGAATTTTTTTCTCATACTGGATTGCATTCGGAGCCAGTTCTTCCAATACACAGGCATCTTCTGAAACACCGGCTATTGTTGAAACACCCGGATCAATTCCCATTGTAGATGTTCCAATTGAAACTCTTGTCGGTGCAGCCCCACTTACAACAATCTCTGCATAGTATCGCCATCCACTAGAAAACATAAGCCGTTTTATATTACAATAACTGATTTTTCCTTTCAGTGATTCCCATACATAACTAAGACTATTTTCTGATTTTGGAAGATAACATTTTAGAGAAAGTCCAAGCCAATTGACATGCATTGCATCCAGATCAAAACTAGCACCATTTTTATTTGACTTTCCACCAATCGTATCAAAGTCCATCAATTTCTTAAAATGAAGCTCTTTTCCATTTCCAAACAGACATCTCTCGACACCGCACCATACACGATCTGCTTCTGCCTGTACCTGCTGAGAAGAAAGAAGTTTTGAAAATTGCTTTCCACAGACTTTTAGATAGTGTTCCAAAGAGGCTTTTGACAGTCCCTGTTTGGTACGGCAAGCTGCTAATTGCTTTGCCAATTTTTTCTTTTGCGATTTCTCCTCTTTCGACATTTTTTCTTTTTTCACCAGCTCATTGTATAACTGTCTGAGTTCTGCATATCGCTTATCGTGCTGAAGGCGTATCATGCATTTACGGGCATGCTTTACACATACATTATGCAAATGTGCCAATGCATGAAAACGACGATCAATTTCATGGCGTTCGTATTTAGATGTTTTTAACAGAAGCTGTACCGTATGCATATGTGCCCTCCTTTAACTGCGAATATGAATATATGTTCTTTGCTGATATAAACAGTATATCATACAACACACAAGGACACAAGCACAAAACGAGCAGTTGCCTGTACAACATTTCGACAAAATTCGACATCATTGTCCGATAATTGCAAAAAGTTTCTTGGCTTTCATCCCACGGTTAAAACCGTGGGCTTTCCCGCCCGACTTTTGTAATTTTTCCTAATTGCGGCAAACATGTCTTCCGTTGCTGAGAAGCAATTCACCTGACTTACAGTCGGAAGATCAGATTCAATTCGGTGCAAAAATAAATCTTCTGCTTTTGTCGTTGCTTGAACTGCAATCCTTTTTCCTTCAAGATCATCAAATGTCCAAATATCATGATCATTGCGCACAACAATCATTTGTCTGCTGTAAAGATATGGTCCAGCCCACTGATATTTGTCTTCTCTTCCTGTCATTGTATAGCAAGCCCAAATGCAATCAATCGTTTCATCAGAAAGCAGCTGTTCTTTATCCTCCCATGAAATTACGCAAAAGCGTGGTTCATAACCAAGTCGTTTAAAAGCTTCTGTTGCAAGCTCTACATCTACTCCAACATTATTTCCTTTACTATCCAGATAATTATAAGGTTCAAACTGATCAGTTCCAATTGTTATAATTGGAAGCATTTCTGATTTCTCATTGTTTTTTACCTGACACCCCACAATGATTCCAAAAAAGATACTGCACACTGCCAACACAGCAGTCACCATTCTTGTCTTCTTCCATTTTCTCACAGCTCTATTACCCATAACAGAAATCCTTTTCCATAATTAATCAAAATTACAAAAAAGCGGCAATGACTACATGCCGTCACAACCGCTTTTAAACTGTTCCCTGCGGGAATCGAACCCACAACTGAGACTTAGGAGGTCCCTGTTATATCCATTTAACTAAGAGAACTTTATTCACATATGTCGCAAGCCTTTTGTTTTTAACAAAATAGCATTTCTCACGCCATTCATGATATCACATTTTATTATATTTGTCAAACGAAGTTTACCACTCCCTGCAGCCAAATATCGCCCTTGAAACGCCGTCCTGTCATTGGCTCTCCCATAAGCCCTGAACGATTTACCAACACACGTATGCAAATATTATTACACTTCACATCCATCTGACACAGCGGTTCCTTGCTTATTTCATTTACAAGAGGCACCACATTTAGAATTTCCCCAATGATTGTATAGCGATCACTCTCCATTCCACATGGCATAATGCTTGACTCAACCATTGTATAAATATCGCAACTGTTTAACAACCTGCCTACTTTATTACTCAAATTCATATCATCAATTGTCAGACTGTCAATCGCTTCTTGATTTCCCTCTCTTGCCGCTTCTATCAGTTGTTGGCGCCCCTGCTCCTTTTTCTTTGCAAGCCGAGCCGCTTCTGGTCTCTTTAGAATAGGAAGTAAAATTTTTCCCTGCGTACACAGAGCAGACATACATACATCTGTTACTGTTGGAAAGAATCCCTGCAATGCCTGATATTTTCGATATTCCATAAAATTATTTACAGAAAAAATCAGATTCAGTCCTAATCGACAATCATCACAGACACCGTCATATGATTCTCTCGCACTTTCCTTTTCTATGCTGCATTCTGCCTTAGAAGAACAGATATTACTGTTAATATATGGTTCATAATATTCCATCTGAAAGCTGCCCTGCATATCCTCTTCTCCACAAACCATAAGACCGATGCCTGGTGCAACTTCCTTTGTATAGACAACAAGACTACTCTCCTCGTCCAGACGAATTTTTTGAACCTGATCTGGGAAGTTCTGCACGCTGCTTAACAGCTGCTGAAGCTGAGACTTTTTTTTGATCTGCCCAAATCCGATTGCTGGTAAGTATGCGTGCATACGATTCCCTCCTTTATCATTTTATACTTTTATTTCTTCGGAACCATTTTCTCCATTCCACCCATATACGGACGAAGAACTTCTGGAATACGAACACTTCCATCTGCCTGCAAATTGTTCTCTAAGAATGCAATCAGCATACGCGGCGGAGCTACTACAGTATTATTTAAAGTATGAGCCAGATACTTTGTCTTGTCTGGTCCAACAACACGAATGCCAAGACGACGTGCCTGTGCATCGCCTAAATTAGAGCAGCTTCCTACTTCGAAATACTTCTTCTGACGCGGAGACCATGCCTCAACATCAACAGACTTTACCTTAAGGTCAGCCAAATCACCAGAGCAGCACTCAAGTGTACGAACTGGAATGTCCATGCTGCGGAATAAATCTACAGTGTTCTTCCACAGCTTGTCATACCACATCATGCTGTCTTCCGGCTTACAAATTACGATCATCTCCTGCTTCTCAAACTGATGGATACGGTATACACCTCTCTCCTCCAGACCATGAGCTCCCTTTTCCTTACGGAAACATGGTGAGTAGCTTGTCAGAGTATATGGAAGATTTTCTTCCTTGTTAACAGTATCAATGAACTTTCCAATCATAGAATGCTCACTTGTTCCAATCAGGTAAAGATCCTCACCCTCGATCTTATACATCATTGCATCCATCTCTGCAAAGCTCATAACACCTGTAACAACATCACTTCTGATCATGAAAGGCGGTACGCAATAAGTAAATCCACGATTGATCATGAAATCTCTTGCGTAGGAAATTACTGCTGAATGCAGTCTTGCGATATCACCCATTAAATAATAGAATCCGTTTCCAGCTACTTTTCTTGCACTGTCCAGATCAATACCGTTGAAAGACTCCATAATATCAGTGTGATACGGAACCTCAAAGTCCGGAACAACTGGTTCGCCAAAGCGCTCAACCTCTACATTCTCACTGTCATCTTTTCCAATCGGAACAGATGGATCAATGATATTCGGGATAATCATCATCTTCTGCTTCAGATCTGCCTCAACCTGCTTCTCCTCTGCACTCAATGCTGCCATGCGCTCTTCTGACGCAGCATCCTCTGCACGTAGCTTCTCAGCCTCTTCTAACTTTCCCTGTGCACGAAGTGCACCATACTGCTTAGATGCCTTCTTATGATTTGCACGAAGGGTCTCAACTTCCTTTTTGATTTCACGGTTGCGAAGATCCAGAGCGATTACCTCATCAACCAGCGGAAGCTTTGCATCCTGAAACTTATTACGGATGTTCTGTCTGACAACGTCCGGATTCTCACGGACAAACTTGATATCTAACATAGTTTTCCAAACCTTTCTGTCTCTACTCTCATACTCAATAAATGCCTTGTTTTATAAGGAAAACAGACATTATTTATTATATACCACGGATTCTCTTTTGTAAAGTAGGTTGTGGGGAATGTTCCACGTGGAACATCACCTGCTGTCAATTGTAACCTAGATTAGCGGTGAGACGGGTTGATTTTACGAGGCGGAACGTTGTAGCGGGACTTTCAAAATAATGTATAACAAAAAGAAATGTAACAGGTGCCCGCGGAAAAGAGACGCCGACAAAACAATCGTCGAACCGCTTTGTTAAACTTCCGGGTAGCATTACGTTCCACGTGGAACATCACCTGTTGTCAATTGTCTGCTTTAGTGTTAAGATAGCATATATCATCACCAGAAAGGAAACTAACATGACTTATACCCATTTATTATTTGACCTTGATGGTACGCTCTTTGACTTTGATGCTGGAGAAACTTATGCTTTTCATAAGGTGTGCGATACTTTTCATATTCCATACTCTGATGAAGTACTTTCACTCTATCAGCGCATAAATCTTTCCTATTGGAAAGCATATGAACGCGGTGAAATTACTCCTGCTGCATTAGCGATTGCCAGATTTCGCGATTTTCTTGCTGCTGTTGGCAAAGACGGTGATCCGGCGCTAATGTGTCAGCTTTATCAGACCAGCCTTGGTGAAGACTGCACTCCTATTCACGATGCCCTTCGTGTATGCCGCATTCTGTATGAAAGAGGATATAAGCTTTCCATCATTACAAATGGACGAAGCACCACTCAGCACAGCCGACTATCCCACTCTGAATTGACACCAATGATTTTAGACCTATTCATTTCTGAAGAACTCGGATGTCAAAAACCCAAAAAAGAATTTTTCGATGTTGTATTTTCAAAGCTTCAAATTCCTGCTTCTAAGGCTCTTGTCATTGGTGACTCTTTAACTTCTGATATCATCGGTGGAATCCAATATGGCATTGATACATGTTGGTTTAATCCCAAAAAAGCTGTAAATACCATGTTGCAGAAACCAACCTATGAAATCAAACAGTTAAATGAACTGCTTTCGATTTTATAGGCAGCTACACTCTATTTTCAAATAAAGCAAGAAAACGGCTTCCTAGAATTTTTCTTGGAAACCGTTTTTTTATAATGATGATTATTCTATTTAATTTTTAGCCGCATCCATATCCTGCTGTACTAGAGTTGCCTGCTGCGCTTGTTTCTCTTCTAATTTAGCTGCATCGACATTATAATTTAATGCCATCTCCAAAGCATCTCGCTCCTCATTGCTGAGTGTTGCATGTGATTGTCCATGAATAATTTCTTTTAAATAGCTATAGCAGCCATCCTGCGTATGCATACTGCTTAATACAAAACCACTGTCATCACCATCAAGAAGTGCTAGTGAAAAGCTCAGCTTTCCAGACATTCCTCGAAAAGTGTCATATTTCATAATACCAATCTTTTTGTATGTTGCCTTAAGTCCTTTCTTCATACTGATGATCTCATCAATATCACGCTTGCACTGGATCTTTACTCGTTTGTTATCTTCTACTACTGTCTTTAAGATACCTTCAAGTGATTTTCCATCATTACCACGCATAAAATCATCATATGCTGCTTGCAGTTCTTTCATCCTGCTGTTCATAACAGTCATACAGATCACAAGAATCAAAATCACAACAAACATACCTGCTAGAAAAAACAGACTATACTGCTGTGTAAATTCCATCGCCTGATTCAGAATTTCCATATTTTATTTTCCTTTCCTCTAGTCGAACAGTTATCCTCTGTTCAATTTTTCTTTTTCTAAGTTTTAACTAATTTACTCGATTGTATCCTCAGTAATTCCCATCAGTTCAATGATACGCTCAAGATCGTCATTTGAATAATAGTCAATTTCAATCTTACCCTTGTCATCAGACTTTCTCTTAATCTGCACCTTCGTACCCATGCGAGACTTCATACGACTCTCCAGTGTCTCATATAATGTCTGGTTCTTTAAAACTGGCTTTGCAACAACTGGCTCATTTTTCTTATCTAGCAAACTCTTAATATACTTTTCAGTATCGCGCACGCTTAATTGTTCTTCCACAACTTTCTGTGCAACAGCACGCTGTTCTTCTTTGTCTTCCAGTCCCAAAATTGCCTTCGCATGTCCGTTTGTAATCTGCCCTTCCATCAGCATAAGCTGAACCTCTTCATCCAACTTAAGCAATCTAAGTGCATTTGTGATTACACTTCGGCTTTTAAATACTTTCTCTGCAATCTCTTCCTGTTTTAGCTGATACTTTTCAATCAATGACTGATATGCTTTTGCTTCTTCAATAGGGTTTAAATCTTCTCTCTGTAAATTCTCAATCAGTGCAATTTCTGCGATCTGCTGTTCATCATAATCTTTTATAATGACTGGAATATCCTTCAATCCAGCCTGCTTTGCTGCTCTCCATCTGCGTTCTCCAGCAATAATCTGATAATGATCCTCTACCTTCTTTACTACAATCGGTTGAATTACGCCATATTTTTTGATAGATTCTGCAAGTTCAGTCAATGTATCCTCATCAAATTTCAGTCTTGGTTGAGAAGATGCCGGCTCCACAAGACGCAGCTTTACTGTTGTCTCTGGCTCTTTTTTATCAGCTGTTGAATCTTTTTTCTTTGTTTCTACTGCATACGCATTGCTGATCAAGGAATCGATACCTTTGCCGAGACCTTTTCCAAGACCACCTTTTTTATTGAGTGCCATTCTTTCATCCTTTCTATCATTCAGTACCATTTGCAATTTTGCGAATAATTTTTAACTACTCTCTGTTTATAACCTCTTCTGCCAGTTGGTGATATGCTTCTGCTCCTGTTGATCTTGCGTCATACAAATTGATTGGCAGTCCATGGCTCGGTGCCTCTGCAAGACGCACATTTCTTGGAATAATTGTCTTATAAACTCGCTCCTGCAAATTGTCTTTTACATTCTCCACTACCTGAAGTGACAGATTAGTTCTCGCATCATACATGGTAAATACAACACCTTCCATTTCCAGATCCGGATTCAAGCGGCTCTTTACCAGATTAATTGTGTGTAACAGCTGTGTCAGACCTTCAAGTGCATAATATTCACACTGAATTGGAACAAGTACTGTGTCAGCTGCACTAAGCGCATTAACAGTGAGCATACTTAAAGATGGCGGGCAATCAATTACAATAAAATCATACTGATCCTTAATCTCATCAAGTGCATCCTTTAAAATAAATTCCTTACGTTCCACATCAATCAATTCGATTTCCGCTCCTGACAGGTTCACATTTGACCCAATAAGTGAAAGGGTATCGAATAATACATTTTCAAGAATGCATTCTTGTATTGTACAGTTATCTGTAATCAGATCATACAGTGAATGCTCAAGTTCATTTTTATCAACGCCGAATCCACTGGTTGTATTTCCCTGAGGATCCATATCAATGATAAGTACATTTTTCTGGTATTCTGCTAATGAAGCTGCCAGATTGATTGCAGTAGTAGTCTTGCCAACTCCACCCTTCTGATTTGCAACAGCTATAATTCTTCCCATAATATCCTCATTTCTGCTAAATAGCATGATTTTATTACAATTCACACGGAACGTGCGTTTTTGCGAATGGGTTTCCTGTGAACTGTAACGTTTTTTGCATCTTTTCTACAGTATAGCACTTCTTTCTTCAAAATGCCATAAAAAAATGTTCCACGTGGAACATTATCTCCCGTGGAACATCTCTTTTGTATTTTTAATTGTTCATGTTCCACGTGGAACATTGTTCGCGTTTTGCGAATGGGCGTCCTGTGAACTATAATTTTCCCTACTGAAGCGGTTCCTTACTTGGCAATCCAGCTTTTCTAGGATATTTTTTTGATGTAGGCTCTTTTTTCTTCACTATAACAAGACTGCGTCCAATATCTGAATCCGGAAGATCAAAGTAGATTGCATTTTCCTTTACTCCACCAAGCAGATGAACTGCTTTCTTTGCCTTATCAATCTCCTCTTCTGCATTACCTGATTTATAAGCTACAAAGCATCCTCCTACTTTTGCATATGGAAGGCAATATTCACACAATGTAGACATGTTGGCAACAGCTCTTGATACAACACAATCAAATTGTTCTCTTAGTTCTGCCTTTCTGGCGCCATCCTCTGCACGATAATGAACAGTTGTGATATTTTCAAGACCAAGCTTTTCAATAACCTGATTCAAAAAGTTTAATCTCTTATTCAGAGAATCAAGCAATGTTACCTTTAACTGTGGATACATAATCTTTAATGGAACACCTGGAAATCCTGCTCCAGTTCCAACATCAATCAGAGTCTTCGTATCTTCCTTAATAAAAATCTCTGATTTTAGCACGCTGTCCACAAAATGTTTCTGCAGCACTTCATCGAACTCTGTGATTGCGGTTAAATTCATTACCTTATTTGTTTCAACTAACATTTCATAATATTGAAAAAACTGTTCTGCCTGCTTATTGGTTAGTTCGTGTCCAATCTGGGCAAACGCATTCATAATTTTTTCAATACATTCTCCATGCTGTATCGCTTCTGCCATTTATTTCCTCCTGTTTATGCATTCTTTTTATCTATTTAAATAGACAAGTAATACTGATACATCAGCTGGTGAAACACCTGATATTCTTGACGCCTGCCCGATTGATGCCGGCTGATATTCATTAAGCTTTTGAATAGCTTCTTTTCTCAGATTCGGTACCTGACTGTAGTCAAAATCAAGTGAAAGCTTTTTCTTTTCAAGCTTTTTAAACTGTTCTACCTGCTGCAGCTGACGCTTAATATAGCCTTCATACTTTATACTGATCTCTACCTGCTGCGTCACTGCTTCTGGCAGTTCTGGTTGCTTTGTATCTATTTCTTTCAAATCATTATAACAGATTTCCGGACGTTTTAACAGCTCCTCAAGTGTCATTCCACTCTTTAAAAGTGTGCTGTTATGCTGTTCAAGAAATGCCTGTACCTGCGGTGTTGTGCCGATAGTTGCCGTTTGAAGACGCTTGATTTCTTCATCGATCTGTCTTTTTTTATCATTTAGTTTTTGATAACGCTCATCAGATATTAATCCGATTTCATGACCAATTGCAGTTAAACGAAGATCTGCATTATCCTGACGAAGCAGCAAACGATATTCTGCGCGTGATGTCATCATGCGATATGGCTCATGATTCTCCTTTGTCACAAGATCATCAATCAAAACACCAATATATGCCTGTGAACGGTCTAACACTAATTCCTGACGTTTTAAAACATGCAGCGCCGCATTGATTCCTGCTATAATTCCCTGTGCCGCTGCCTCTTCATATCCAGAGCTTCCATTAAACTGTCCTGCGCTGTATAATCCTCCTATTTTTTTAAACTCAAGCGTCGGCTTTAGCTGTCTTGGATTAATACAGTCATATTCAATTGCATATGCGTTTCGCACAATTTTTACATTTTCCAGACCTGCTACTGTATGGTACATTTCGTACTGTACATCTTCCGGCATAGAACTTGACATACCGCCCAGATACATCTCATTTGTATACAAGCCTTCCGGCTCAATAAACACCTGATGATGATCCTTATCCGCAAAACGCACTACCTTATCCTCAATAGACGGACAATAACGAGGTCCTGTTCCATGAATCACACCAGAATACAGCGGTGAACGATCCAGATTGCTTCGGATAATCTCATGTGTCTGCTCATTTGTATACGTCAGCCAACAGGAAACCTGATCCTTTTGAACACTCTCAGGATCTGTTGTGAATGAGAAGGGAACAACTCGCTCATCACCCTTTTGTTCCTGCATTTTCGAAAAATCAATACTTCTTTTATCAACTCTCGCTGGTGTTCCAGTCTTAAATCTAAACATCTCTATACCAAGCGCTTTTAATGAATCTGTCAGATGTGTAGCTGACTGCAATCCATTTGGACCTGTTTCATTGCTGACATCACCATAAATACAGCGTGCCTTTAAATATGTTCCCGTTGCAAGTACCACGCATTTGCAGTGATAAATTGCCCCTGAATACGTCACAACTCCATTTATATTATTATTTTCATCAACAAGAAGTTTACATACCTCTGCCTGTCTTATTGTCAGCTTATCAGTATTTTCCATGGTATGGCGCATCTCCTGCGAGTATGCACGCTTATCCGCCTGTGCACGAAGTGAATGCACAGATGGTCCTTTTGATGTATTTAACATCTTAGACTGAATAAACGTCTTATCAATATTTTTGCCCATCTCTCCGCCAAGCGCATCCACTTCTCGTACAAGATGACCCTTAGAGCTTCCTCCTATATTCGGATTGCACGGCATCATTGCTATACTTTCCACACTCACAGTAAAAACAATCGTCTCTAATCCCAGTCTGGCACAAGCTAACGCCGCCTCACAGCCGGCATGTCCTGCTCCAATCACCACTGCATCATAATATTCTTCTAAAACAGCCATATTTTGCCTCCACTATCTAGTTACTTACCCATACAGAACTTTGCAAAAATACGGTTTACCAGATCTTCCTCAATCTCCTCGCCGATTACCTCTCCCAAACTGGTATAAGCATCCATCATGTCGATTGTCAGCATATCCTCCGGCATCCCATTTTCAATGCCCTCCTCTGCAAGCCTCAGGCTCTCACAGGCATTTAACAGACATGTTTTTTGACGTGCATTCGTGATGACAACCTCATCATTTCCTGCAATCATTCCCTGCTCAAACATGTCATGTATTGTCTGCTCAAGCACATCTAATCCATCTTCATTTGCTGCCGATATCCAAAGAACAGGCGCATCCACTCCAGCTGCCTTTAAATCCTGCGGCTGAATTACAGAAGATAAATCGGACTTATTTAACAGAATAATACTTTTTTTGTTTTTTAGCAACTCCATAATCTTATGATCATCTTCATCGAGATTTCTTGAGGAATCTGCCACGTAAATCAATAGGTCTGCCTTTGCAGCAGCCTCACGCGCCTTCTCTACACCGATTTTTTCAACAACATCAGATGTGTCTCGAATCCCTGCTGTGTCCACCAAAATCAAACTCAGATCGCCAAGCATAATCTGCTCCTCAAGAGTATCTCTCGTCGTACCAGCAATTTCTGTGACAATTGCCCGCTGTCTTCCTGATAACGCATTGAGCAAAGATGACTTTCCGGCATTTGGCTTTCCTACAATCACAGTGCGAATCCCCTCTGTTAAAACCTTTCCATTATCAAAGGAGTCTGCCATCTTCTTTACTGCTGCTCTAATTTTTTGAACACGTTCTGTGAGGCCCTCTGTATAGCCTTCAAGCGAAATATGCTCTGGATCGTCAAGTGCTGCCTCTATATAAGCAATCTCGTCTAAAAGCGTGCTTCTGAGGTCTTGTATGCGGTTTTTAATTTTTCCAGATAGCTGTTCTAGTGATGCATCTATTGCAAAACGATTCTTTGCAGATATAAGCTCCATAACAGCCTCTGCCTGAGACAGATCAATTCGTCCGTTTAAAAAGGCTCTCTTTGTAAACTCACCAGGCTGTGCCGGTGCTGCCCCATTTTTAAACACACAATCTAATACACGTCTCGTAACAAGAATGCCTCCGTGACAGTTAATCTCTACTGTATCCTCTGCAGTAAAGGAACGAGGTCCTTTCATGATGGATACCATAACCTCATCAATTACCTCATTTTCATCACAAATATAGCCGTAATGAATGGTATGTGTAGGTGCATTTGAGAGCTTTTTCGCTGAAGATGACGCTGCCGCAGCAAATGCTCCTTTTTTAATCGACTCTACCTCTTTTTTTGTTCTATAAATACGATCAATCACATCAAGCGCCTGAGGTCCACTTATTCGAATAATGCTAATTCCTGCTGGACTAAGTGCCGTTGCAATCGCCGCAATTGTACTATTTTCTTTCATATTCTACCTCACTTCGATTTTCGTAAGTTTCCAAGAATGATACAGAAAATGCCACTCAATAGTCCGTATGAACTTTGAATGGCACTTTCTCTATTATTCCTCAGAAGTCAGCTTTTCAGCTGTTTCTCTTGTACCAGCTGCGCTTCTGTCATAATTTGTTTTGTATCCTTTGTCATAGCTTTTGTAGTATCTTCTCTGCGGAATTGCTTCTTTTTTAGGAAGTACCACTACATGACGAAATGGATCCTCGCCCTCGCTCTTGGTATATACAAACTTGTCGTCCTGAAGTGCAGAGTGGATGATCCTTCTCTCGTAAGGATTCATCGGCTCAAGCGATGCCGGACGTCTTGTTCTCTTTACCTTGTAGGCAATATTCTTTGCCAGCTGCTCGAGAGTTTCCTTTCTTCTTTCACGGTAATTCTCAGTATCCAGCTTGACACGAATATATTCTTCGCTGTGTTTGTTTATAACAAGGCTCACCAGATGCTGCAGTGAATCCAGTGTCTGTCCTCTTTTTCCGATCAGGATGCCCATGTCTTCTCCGGTCAGAACGATATCAACAACCTGTTCTTCTTTATTGTAGGCAACTGCGATATCAACTTCCATATTCATCTCGTGGAAAATATTCTGTAAAAATTCTTCTCCCTCATCGATAAAATCTGACTTTTTACGTGCACGGATCACCGCCGGCTTAGAACCGATAAAACCAAGCAGACCATTCGAACCTTTTTCAACAACCTCATACTCAAGTTTTTCACTGGTGATCTGAAGCTGAAGCAGTGCATTGTTTACGGCTTCATCTACATTCTTTCCAGTGAACGTAGCAAACTCTGTCATACAAACCTTACCTTTCTGAATCTGCAAGCTTCCCCAAGCAAGTAATCAGCCTTACAATCACTGATTACTTTCTGTTCTTCTTTTCACTCTTTTCGTTGTACTGCTGAACCATTCCGGCCTTAGATGCCAGCTTACCCTTCTTTTTCTGGGTGGTGGAATAGTACTCAGTTGATTTCTCAACCTGCTTTGTCACACGCTCTTTCAGCTCAGCTTCTTTCTTTTCTTCGAGTTCTCTTTCTTCTTCGATAGTACGAACATTCATAACAGCCTTTGCCTTAAGCGGCTTCTGACCCTTCTTAACACGCTTTACATTAGCCTTTTCAATGTTCTTTTCAACCATCTGATTAATATCAATGCGCTCCATATACTTGTTTACGATCATCTGAATCAGAATCATAACAACAGAAGATGCAATCCAGTATACACCGATACCTGAAGAGAATGTAAAACAGAAGAACACTGACATAAGAGGCATCATGATGTTCATGGTCTTCATTGTGCTTCCCATTGTGTCATCTGAATTCTTGCTTCCATTATCTGTCTGCATCATCTTAGAGCTAAGCCACTGAGTAAGACCGGCAAGAATAGGAATTAAAACACCAGGCCACAGCTGCTGTGCAGGCGCAGTTGCCAAATCCATTCCCAGAAAATAATTTGCTTTCTCGATACTTGGCAGTGCCTTGGCTACGTACTCATTCAAATTCGGGAAGATCTCGGTAAACTTAGCCCACTCGGTCTTATCGAAGTTGTAAAGCAGATCAATCAGCTTGTTAGAATCACTCAGTCCTGCTGCATTGATGCCGTTTTGCTGTGCCAATGTCACGAAATCTGCGTTATCCATGTAAGTAGGAATGTTCTGCAGTGCCTCAACAATCGGCTCATAGAACGCTCTTACCTTTGCGATATAGCCCGGAATCTTGTAAATAACTTGGTACAAAGCGAACAGAATCGGCATCTGAATCAGCATCTGAACGCAACCGCCTGTCGGGCTTGTTCCGTACTTTGCATAGACTTCCTTCATCTCTTCATTCTGCTTCAAAAGCATTTCATTGTACTTCGGGCTTGACTTGTCCAGATTTGCATACTTTTTCTGAACCTGCTGAAGTTCTGGCGCCATAATACTATTAAGCTTTGTAAACTTCTGCTGCTTAATGGAAAGCGGAAGCATCAATGCTTTAATAATAATCGTGAATAAAATGATCGCCAATCCAATGCTTGCAATGCCAAACATATCCAGGAACTCGTAAATTCCATTCATGACAACACCAAGCACCTTCGCAACTGGCCCTACAAGAAACCAGTTACTTTGTGTTAATGATAAAAAATCCACTTGTTTTCCTCCTTAAGCTACCTACGGAACAGTCGTACCCCCCTTTTGAAAATGGATTGCAGCGCAATATCCTCCATATAGCAAGTAAGGAGCCTTTCAAAGCTCCATACTTTTCCAACGCTTCTATTGCATACTGCGAACAGGTTGGGGTATATATACAGTGGGTCCGGACTTTGAGAGGTGATAAATACTTCTGGTAAAACCTTATCATATGAATCATAATCTTCTTCATAGTCCCGACCCTACTTCGATTCTAAAAAAATATTCAGCTTTCTTCCTACATGAAAAAAAGCTTCCTCAATTTCCATTAATCCTTGTTCCTTCGCCAACGGTCTGGCAACAATCACTATGTCCAATCCTTGTATTAATTCTTTTTCGTGTAAGCGGCAGCATTCACGGATCACTCTTGTAACCCGATGCCTGACCACACTGTTTCCTACCTTTTTACTGACAGATATGCCAATGCGGGTATCAGCGCGGTCGTTTGACATCTTGTACATGACCAGCGAACGATTTGCAAAAGACTGCCGTTTGCTGTAGACTCTCTGAAAGTCTCTGTTCTTTTTAAGAGAGTTGATACTGCTCAATTAAGCAGAGAGAACCTTTCTTCCCTTTGCTCTTCTTGCTGCCAGAACCTTTCTTCCTCCCTTTGTGCTCATTCTTGCACGGAAACCATGAACCTTTGCATGGGATCTCTTCTTTGGCTGAAATGTCATCTTCATAACAAAACACCTCCTTGTTTTCTGTGTTAGTTTTCAAATAATACTGTTTCTTACACTGTGGGTATCAGTCCCACAGCTTGCACCAAAAGTGCGATTTTTCGGCGTTTTTTAACGCCGTTGCAAAAATTGGACATCATACGCATTATATTAT
>ERZ791716.586-NODE-586-length-20137-cov-2.798576_pt1 | contig 20137 bp, 20 predicted proteins | sample MGYA00510049_ERZ791716 | MGnify/ENA primary metagenome ERZ791716 (study PRJEB30046, sample SAMN00715135) | human gut metagenome | study: EMG produced TPA metagenomics assembly of the A metagenome-wide association study of gut microbiota in type 2... | reverse complement strand
AGCATGGAACAATGGGAGATAAAGTCGCAGAAAAAATTCGAAGACAATTTGAACTGCCACTTTATGACAAGGCACATCTTCTAAGAGTAGTAGAAGGAACGGATGATTATGATGAATTAAATGCATTTTTTAATGACAGAAAAGTAAACAGTCTGTTATATGCAATCGCAATGAGTGAGAATGTGAGTTCTAATGATGTACCTTTCGGGATTATCAAAAAGATTATTGGTAATACGGGAGGTGTCGTGATGGATAGCTGTGGAAATTATCTTTTCAGAGATCGTCCGAATACGGTAAGAATTTTTATGCATGCAGACAAGAACATTCGAATTAAAAATCTTATGAAATATCTTGGAATAAGCAAAGAACAAGCTAAAAAAGAAATAGAAACAGAAGATTCAAAACGTTATGAATTTCATAAATATTACACAAATGAAATATGGGGCATGTCCAATGGATATGAATTATGTCTGGACGAAGGAATCCTTGGAATCGATGGATGTGTAAAAATGATTTTGGACTATCTGAAAATAAGAAATTTAATTTAAAAAAGTTCTTGACATTACAAAAATAATATGTATAATAGATAGAGGTGGTTGCAACAGACCACCTCGAATATAAATCTGGCTCCATGGTCAAGCGGTTAAGACGCGACCCTCTCAAGGTCGAATCACGAGTTCGATTCTCGTTGGAGTCATAAGCTACAAACTTCGTATTTATGTGGTTTGTAGCTTTTTTATTTTGTTTATATTTGAATTGGTTAAAGAAAAGGGTTAAAGTTTTTGAAATATTAAATCTGGAATAAAAATATAACGATCAAGAAATAAAAAATCCCCCTGGCATATAAAATGCCAAAGAGGATTCAAACAAATGTCAAAGTGCTGATTAAAGCACAAAGATATTATATCACACAAAAAACAAAATGCAATAATCACTTGACAAAAAAATATCAATATGATAATCTACAACAAGAGTGAATCTGAACTATCGGGTCCATGAAGGGGCACACCACCTCGGGTGTGATGCTTCTTTGTGGACCCTTTTTTGTTCCTTTTAAAGATAAAAGGAAAGTTAGTCAAGGAGGAAAGCAGATGAGATTAAATGGAGAGACAAAAATATTAAAAGACCCTGTCGCATTATCTGATTTCTTAACACAGGAAGGATTTTCAGATAAGAGAATCGCAGTGGAAAGAAATGGAGAGATCGTTCCTAAAGGGGAATATGCGAATGTAATCTTAAGTGACAGTGACACATTAGAGGTTGTAGCCTTTGTTGGTGGCGGATGATCTGAAGATAGCAGGTACAAAGAGATAAGAAAATTATGCATATATAAAGGAGAATAACATGAAACAGGACAAGTTAATCATCGGTGGACATGAATTTGATTCAAGATTTATCTTAGGATCAGGAAAATATTCCTTAGATCTGATCAATGCAGCAGTGCAGAATGCAGGAGCACAGATCATTACACTAGCACTTCGAAGAACGAACACAAATGATACAGCTAATATTCTTGACTATATTCCAGAGGGTGTCACACTTCTTCCAAATACATCTGGAGCAAGAAATGCAGAAGAAGCAGTTCGTATTGCAAGACTTGCAAGAGAAGTTGGATGCGGAGATTTCGTTAAGATTGAAGTTATTCATGATTCTAAATATCTGCTTCCAGATAACTATGAAACGATCAAGGCAACAGAAATCCTTGCTAAAGAAGGATTTGTTGTTATGCCATATATGTATCCAGACTTAAATGCAGCCAGAGATCTTGTAAATGCAGGTGCAGCAGCAGTTATGCCTTTGGGATCACCGATTGGATCAAATAAAGGAATCTGTACAAAAGACTTTATCCAGATTTTGATTGATGAGATCGATCTTCCGATCATCGTAGATGCAGGAATTGGAAAACCATCTCAGGCATGTGAAGCAATGGAAATGGGTGCAGCTGCAGTGATGGCGAATACAGCGATCGCAACAGCAGGTGATATTCCAGCCATGGCAGAAGCATTTAAGAAAGCAATTGAGGCAGGAAGAAGCGCATATCTGGCAGGACTTGGAAGAGTCATTGAAAAAGGTTCTAGTGCATCATCACCATTAACAGGATTTTTGGAGGATTAATCATGAGTGTAAGAATTGATGAGAATACAGATCATATGAAATATACAGATGACATGGAAGCGATTGATTCAGATATCATGGACCGTGTCATCGCAGAGATGAACAGCTATGATGCAGACATTTATACAGCAAAAGATGTCAAAGAAGCATTGGCGGCAGAAACTTGTTCTGTTGATAATTTCAAAGCCTTATTATCACCAGCGGCATTGCCGTTTTTGGAAGAAATCGCACAGAAAGCACAGAAAGAGACAAGAAAACATTTTGGAAACTCTGTAGCGATCTTTACTCCGTTATATATTGCAAACTACTGCGAAAATTATTGTGTTTACTGTGGATTTAATTGCCACAACAAGATCAAACGTGCACAGCTTAATGCAGAAGAGATTGAAAAAGAAATGCAGGCGATCGCAGAGACGGGATTAGAAGAAGTTTTGATCCTAACTGGAGAAAGTCCAAACAAATCAAGTGTTGAGTATATCGGGGAAGCATGTAAGATCGCAAAGAAATATTTTAAACTGATCGGTCTTGAAGTATATCCAATGGATTCTAAAGATTATGCATATCTGCATGAATGTGGGGCAGATTTTGTTACAGTCTTCCAGGAAACATATAATTCAGACAAATATAAGACACTGCATTTGGGTGGAAGAAAGAGAATATTCCCATACCGTCTCAATGCTCAGGAACGCGCGATCATGGGTGGAATGAGAGGTGTCGGATTTGCTGCTCTCTTAGGATTGGATGATTTTAGAAAAGATGCACTGGCAACAGGAATGCATGCATATCTTTTACAGAAAAAATATCCACATGCAGAAATCGCATTTTCATGTCCTAGATTACGTCCGATCATTAATAACGATAAGATCAATCCAAAAGATGTTCATGAACCACAGCTTCTACAGATCATTTGTGCATATCGAATCTTTATGCCATTTGCAAGTATTACGATCTCAACACGTGAATGTGAAAGATTCCGTGACAACATCATTCAGATCGCAGCGACGAAGATTTCAGCAGGAGTAAATGTTGGAATCGGTGGACACAGTCAGGAAGAAGAAAAAGGTGATGAACAGTTCGAGATCAGTGATGGAAGATCAGTTGATGAGATTTATCAAATGATCGAGGACAATGGCATGCAGCCAGTTATGACAGATTATATTTATGTATAAGAAAACAAAAAAGTATATAGTATACACAATCCCGGATCAAAACAAAAGATCCGGGATTTCTTTTGTTTCATAGGAAATTTTGGATCTAAAAAGAAGAATATAGAGAAAGATCAAGGATTTTTAAGAAATACACTAAGTGTATAAAAAATAAAATCAAAGGATTTTATATAGATATAGTGTATAGAATTGATATAAAAACACCAATAGTGTATAATTTTGTAAAGAAAATAGAAAAAAACACATATACACTTCGGCGAAAAACACTCAATAGTGTATAAAAAACAAGCGTTTTGCGAATTTGTTTTTTATTTGGTAAAAGTGTACATTATGAGCACAGGAACCGAAGACGTAGGTTAGGAGTTACGATGAAACTTAAGAAAGAACAGGTTTTAGAGTTTATAACAGAATATTCATCTGATCTTATTCATGATGAATTCCCCAAAATTACGACAAGGTTTCTATCAGAAAGACTGAAGATGCAGAGAACAAATATAAGCAGTATTTTAAATCAGCTTGTGAATGAGGGAAAGCTTGTAAAGTATAACGGGCGTCCGGTACTTTATCAATTAGCAGATGAAAATACTTCTGGTAATGGGGATGTATTTGAACAGTTAGTAGGATATGATTCTTCATTAAAAGAAGCAATTGCATCGGCAAAAGCAGCGGTTCTTTATCCGGAAGGGAATCCAACGATCCTTATTACAGCAAAGCATGGAAGTGGAGTTTCTCATTTTGCAAAAACAGTTTTTCGATTTGCACAAGCGTCAGGAAAGTTAAAAACAAGAGCGCCATGGATCTTATGGGATTGTAAAACACTTTTTAATGATCAGGATAAATTTCAGGAAATCTTTCTTGGAGATCATGAAAAAGAAGGAATTCTTAAAAAAGCATCTGGTGGAATGCTGATCTTAGAAAATATCGATGGAGTATCAGAGAGAAATTTAGATTGGTTACTTGCGTTTTTGCGAGGAGAAAAAATACAAGGTCAGGATGAATGGCCATGGCAGAAAGATTATCATTGTATTACGATCTTTAGCACTATGAAAGAAACAAATGAAATGATGTTAAATCTTCTGCGGGGGCGAATGGATTTTAGGATTTCATTGCCATCGTTAGAAGAACGTTCTATAGAAGAACGATTCTTGATTTTGCAGAAGTTCTTCAAAGAAGAAGCAAGAGCCATGGACCGGATGATCGAGGTTGATACAAGTATTTTACACGCTTTGCTGCTGTATGAGGTGACGGATGATATCAAAGGACTTAAAAATGATATTCATACAGGTTGTGCAAACAGTTACGTACGTTCTTATAATACAGGAAACAAAACAATCGTCTTGCTGATGTCTGATTTTCCTAATTATGTAAGAAAAGGGATCATGTATTACCGGTCTTATAAAAATGAGATCGATGAGATGATCAAAAATGGATGTAAGTATACATTTTACAAAAATCAGATGCTTCGGGATAACAAAACTGCAAAGAAAGATATTTATCAATCAATCGATGCAAGAAAAAGAGATCTTGAGAGGCATGCACTGACCGAAGAAGAGATTAATATGGCAGTGTCAAATCAGCTGGAATCTGAATTTGAAGAGTATTTTAAACAATTATGTGAAAGAGTTGACAGTATTGATACTTTAAACAAAATGGTATCAGAGAAATTGATCAGTTTAACGAGAAAATTTCTGTTGAAAGCGGCTGAACAATTATCTTGTGAATTTTCGAAAAAAATTTTTTGTGGGATTTGCCTTCATGTAAATAGCTGTCTTATAAAGGTTTCCAAGAAGCAGAGAATTTCAAATGAAGAGATCGCAAGACTGCTTTCAAAATATCCAATGCACTATGAATTGGTAAAAGAGTTTCAAGTAGAACTTGGAAAAGAATTTAACGTAAAGCTGAATGTAGATGATCTGATCTTTCTGCTGATGTTTCTGTTAGAAGCAAAAAAAGATGTGGATGAAAGTAAGGTAGTTACTTTGATCGCAATGCATGGAAGTCATGCGGCGAGCTCGATCGCAGCGGTTGTCAACGTATTATCTGATGATTCCAAGGTGCAGGCATTTGATATGGACCTTGATAAGAACGTACGAATTGTTTATGAAGAATTAAAAGAAAAAATCATAAAGATCGATCAGGGAAAAGGAATTTTATTGATCTATGATATGGGTTCAATTCACACGATGGCAGAATCGATCGCACAGGAGACAAAGATTGCGATCCGCTGCGTGGAAGTACCGATTACTTTGGTGGGAATTGCAGGAAGCAGTAAAGCAGCAGAGATGAAAACTCTTGATGAAGTTGCGGATTACCTGCAGGATAATTTCAGTGGATTGCAGTATTTTAGAGCAAAACCTATGCCGGAGATGAAGCCTGAAATAGAAAAAAACGAAGAGATCATAGAACAGATGATGGAGGAATCCAGTCAGGAAGAATCCATCAACGAAGTGTTTGAATATCTTGGAGATCAGTTTCCACAGTTTGATATTGATCTTATGAAAAATTACCTGCTTGTGATCATAGGGCAGATTGAGCATGAGATGAATCTTGTGTTAGATGAAGATAAGAAGATCGGTTTGATCGTACATATCGTATGTCTGATCGATAAACTACAGCAACAGCATATACCATCTGTAAATTTTATGGCATACAGTGTGCTTGGAGACTTCGGAGATGGAAGATATGGCGGATTGTTTGAAAAAATGAAAACATTCTTAAAACCGCTTGAGGAAACTTTTGATGTAATGATTCAGGATAATGAGATCGCAACGATCATTTCGATTATCCGTAAATGATAGAAAGGGAAAAGAAAATGACAAAAGAAGAAACAACAATGACAGGATTTGAAATCGTATCTTATTCAGGAGATGCACGTTCTAAATTATTAACAGCGCTTTCAAAAGCAAAAGAAAAGAAATTCGATGAATGTGATCAGCTGATCGAAGCTGCAGCAGAGTGTCTGAAGGAAGCACATGATTCACAGATGGATGTCATGCAGGCAGAAGCAACGGGAGATGATGTAGAACTTGGATTTATCATGGTTCATGCACAAGACCACCTGATGACAACACTGTTATTAAAAGATATCATTGGAACACTGATCGACGTATATCGTGCGTAAACAAAAGAGGAGTCGTTTATGAAAAAACTAATCAAAGCAATTGAAAAGATGAAACCGTTTTTTGATGCGGTTGCAAGAAATGTCTACTTAAAATCAATCAAAGATGGATTTATTTCCTGTATGCCGATCGTTATTTTCTCAAGTATTTTCTTACTTGTGGCGTATGTACCGAATATTTTTGGTTTTCATTGGCCTGCAAACATTGAAACAATTCTTATGAAACCATATAACTATTCCATGGGAATCCTTGCTGTTGCAGTATCTGCAACAACGGCTAAGCATTTTACGGATAGTTTGAATCGAAATATGCCAGAAAACAATCAGATCAACAGTTTATCTACTATGGTATGTACTATCATTTGTTTTTTAATGCTGAGTGCTGACTCCATTAAAGATGGATTCGCAAATGGTTATATGGGATCTAAAGGATTATTAACAGCATTCCTGACAGCATTTGTTGTTGGTGGAATTTATCGCTTCTGTATTTCCAGAGATATTACTATCAAGATGCCAGAGCAGGTACCACCAAACCTTTCTCAGACATTTAAAGATATCATTCCATTTGGACTTGCGATCATCGTGATCTGGGTATTTGATTTATTATTTAGAACATATGTAGGAATTAATTTTGCAGAAGGTGTGATCACATTTTTCCAGCCAGTCTTCCAGGCGGCAGATGGATATATCGGACTTGCGATCATTTACGGAGCAATGTCATTATTCTGGTTCGTCGGAGTACATGGCCCATCCATTGTAGAACCAGCGATTTCCGCAGCATTAGTATTAAATTTAACAACAAACATGGAAGCTTATCATGCGGGACAGCATGCAACAAAAATCTTAACATTAGGAGCACAGCATTTTGCAGTTACATTTGGTGGAACGGGAGCAACGCTGGTTATCACATTAATGTTTGCATTTATGGCGAAATCAAAAGAATTACGTGCTGTAGGGCGTGCCAGCAGTATTCCTGTATTGTTTAATGTAAATGAACCATTTCTGTTTGGAGCACCAATCGTATTAAACCCAGTATTTTTTGTACCATTTATCTTTGCACCAATTGCGAATATCTGGTTATTAAAGATCTTCGTTGATTATCTTGGAATGGATGGATTTATCTATGATCTTCCATGGACAACACCAGGACCGATCGGAGTTTTATTAGGGCTTGGACTTAGACTGCTTCCAGTACTTTATCTTGTGGCGATCATTGCAGCGGACTTTATCATTTACTATCCATTCTTCAAAGTATATGATAATGAGAAACTTCAGGAAGAAGCTGAAAATCACTTAAATGATATCGAAAAAGAAGAGGAAGAGATCAAAGTTGACGGAAATGTTTTAAAATCAAAGAGAATCCTTGTGCTTTGCGCAGGTGGAGGAACAAGTGGACTTCTTGCAAATGCATTAGATAAAGCGGCGAAAGATCAGGATATTCCATTGATCACAGCAGCAGGATCTTATGGAGCACATATGGATATCATGAAAGACTACGATCTTGTCATCTTAGCACCACAGGTAGCATCTTACTATGAAGATCTTAAGAAAGATACAGACCGTCTTGGAATCAAGAGCGTGGCATGTGAAGGAAAACAGTATATCAGTCTGACTAGAAATCCAGAAGAAGCATTAAAATTTGTATTTGGTATCATGGAGGAAAAATAAAAATGAAATTCAAAGATGATTTTATTTTTGGAGGAGCAACTGCAGCATATCAGTGCGAGGGAAGCATCGCAGATTACGGAAAAGGAAAGAATGAGTGGGATGTATTCTTAGAAGAAAAAGGCAGATTTAAAGCAGATCCAGCCAGTGACTTTTATCATCAGTATCCAGTGGATCTAAAGCTTTGTCATGATTTTGGAGTTAATGGAATCCGTATTTCTATTGCTTGGACAAGAATCTTTCCAGATGGAACAGACAAGATCAACAAAGAAGGTGTAGAATTTTATCATAAATTATTTAAAAAATGTCACGAAGAAGGGGTGGAGCCGTTCGTAACACTGCATCATTTCGACTCCCCAGCCGGTTTATATGCCGATGGAGATTTTATGAATCCTAAAACGATTGATGCATTTGTGGAATATGCAAAATTCTGCTTTGAAGAGTACAAAAATGATGTTACATATTGGTTTACATTTAACGAGATCTGGGCGGTTGCAACCAATACATATATTGAAGGAACCTTCCCAAATGGTGTACAATATGATATGGCAAGTGCGATCCAGTTAATGCACAATATGATGGTGGCTCATGCAAAAGCTGTTATTGCATACAAAGAAGCGGGCTATGAAGGGAAGATTGGTATCGTTCATTCGTTGGAAAGTAAATATCCTTATGATGAAACGAAAGACGAAGATGTTAAAGCGGCAAAAAATGAAGATGTATTAAATAACCAGTTCTTGTTAGATGCAACATTCCTTGGGGAATACAGGGATGAAACAATGGAGATCATCAATCGTTTGGCGGAGTTAAACAACGGAAGCTTTCATGCAAGCAAAGATGATATGAAGATCCTAAAAAAAGCTGCATCTTACAATGATTATCTTGGAATTAACTATTACCAGAGTCGTTTTATCAGACATTATGATGGGGAAAATGATATATTCCATAATGGAACAGGAGAAAAAGGTACTTCAAGATTCTGCTTAAAAGGTGTCGGAGAACGTATGGACAAAGAAGGAATTCCAAAGACAGACTGGGATTGGCTGATCTATCCAGAAGGACTTTATGATATGATCATGAGGATCAAGAAAGATTATCCAAATTATAAAGCAATCTATATCACAGAAAATGGAATGGGATATAAGGATGATTTTGTAGATGGAGAGATTGATGATACACCAAGAATTGATTATATCAGGAAACATTTAGAATGGATCTTGCGCGCGATCTCATGTGGGGCAAATGTAAAAGGATATTTTGTATGGTCGCTGATGGATATGTTTTCATGGACGAATGGATATAATAAGCGTTATGGATTGTTTTATGTAGACTATGAGACGCAGAAACGTTATCCAAAGAAATCTGCATACTGGTATCGCGAAGTAAGCAAGACAAAAGAACTGTAAAATTGCAATGGAGGAATGAGAAATGGAATATCAGGGAATCATTTTTGATTTCAATGGAACATTATTTTTTGACAATGATAAACATGTGAAAGCATGGAATGAGATCTCTAAGATCTTACGAGGAAAAGAAATCACGTTAGAGGAATTACATACGAAATTAAATGGAACACCAAATATACAAAATATTTTATATTTTACAGATGGGAAGGCAACAAAAGAAGAATTAGAGAAATATTCTCAGAAAAAAGAAGAATATTATCGTCAATTCTGTAAAGAAGATACGGAAAAATTTCATCTGGTAGATGGTGTATGTGAGTTTTTTGATCATTTGAAAGAAAAAGATATTCCATTTACGATTGCCAGTGCATCAATCAAAGAAAATATTGACTTCTTTATTGAGTCCTTTGGACTGGACCGCTGGATCAAGCCAGAAGATATCGTTTATGATGATGGAACATATGAGAATAAGATCGCAATGTTTCATAAAGCAGCCGATGTGATCGGTATTGATATGAAAGATATCAGAATTTATGAAGATTCCAATTCTGGAATCCGAAATGCATATGATGCAGGATGTGAACAGATCGTAGTGATCTGTGACAAGGAAAATGAAGAAGAATTTTTAAAACGTCCAGGAGTTATAGAAGTTATGCAGGATTTTTCCTTTGCAAAAGAATTGTAATACAAATTTAAAATTGATTTTAGGGAGTTTCGTAGACGAAACTCCCTTTTTGTGATAAGATAAATTGAATATACCTTGATCAATAAATGAGAAAGGGTATAATCTTTTGAAATATAAGAAGAAAGATATAAAGGAGAGTTCGATGATCAATCAGTTAGTAAACAATATTAAAAAATTAGATGCCCCTATTGTTGTTGGATTAGATCCAATGCTTGATTATGTACCAGAATATATTAAGAAAGCAGCATTTGCTGAATATGGTGAGACTTTAGAAGGAGCAGCAGAGGCAATCTGGCAGTATAATAAAGGAATCATTGATGCAATTTATGATCTGATTCCAGCAGTTAAACCACAGATCGCTATGTATGAACAATTTGGAGTTCCAGGACTTGTTGCATTTAATAAGACATGTGAATATGCAAAGAGCAAAGGTCTTGTGATCATCGGAGATATCAAACGTGGAGATATTGGATCAACATCCAAAGCTTATGCGATCGGTCATGTAGGAAAGGTTGCAGTGGGAAGCAAGACATACAGCGGATTTTGTGAAGATTTTGTAACAGTTAATCCATATCTTGGAAGTGACGGAATCCGTCCATTTATGGAAGTATGTAAGGAAGAGAAGAAGGGAATGTTCATCTTAGTTAAGACATCAAACCCATCTAGCGGAGAATTCCAGGATCAGGAGATCAATGGAAAACCGTTATATGAGATGGTAGCCGAGAAAGTTGCTTCCTGGGGAGAAGAACTGATGGGAGATTCTTACAGCTATATCGGTGCCGTTGTTGGAGCAACTTATCCTAAGATGGGAGAAGTATTAAGAAAGATCATGCCAAAATCATACATCTTAGTTCCAGGATACGGAGCACAGGGTGGTCAGGCAAAAGATCTTGCACCATTCTTTAACGAAGATGGATTAGGTGCGATCATTAATTCTTCCAGAGGAATCATCTGTGCATATAAACAGGATGCTTACAGTCAGTTTGGAGAAGAAAATTACGCAGATGCATCAAGACAGGCTGTTCTTGATATGAAAGAAGATTTAAAACAGGCCTGGGTAAAATAAAAGATCACCTATTTTGTGAGTAAAGAAAACAGCCAGATAAAGGAGAATTGCAAGATGAGTAAGAAACAGGTAATGGCAGAGATCATTCGTCATACATCTTTATCAGACGGAATCTTTGATATGACATTGAAAGCAGAAGAGATTGCGAAAGAAGCAAAAGCAGGACAGTTTATTTCTGTTTATCTGAATAACAAGAGTAAGATCCTTCCAAGACCGATCAGTATCTGTGGGATCGATAAAGAAGCAGGGACATTAAGGATCGTATATCGTACGGTTGGAGATGGAACGAAGGAATTATCCGATTACAAAGAAGGTGAGATGGTCAAAATCTTAGGACCTTTAGGAAACGGATTTACACAGAAAGACAAAAAAGCAATTTTAATCGGTGGCGGAATCGGAATTCCTCCGATGTTAGAATTAATGAAGCAGTTAGATTGCGACAAAACAGCAGTTTTAGGATACCGTGACAGTGATATGTTCTTAAAAGACGAATTTGAGGCAGTTGGAGATGTTGTAATCTCTACAGAAGACGGCTCTTTTGGAACGAAGGGAAATGTCATTGATGCGATCAAAGAGCAGGGTGTGGAAGGAAGCATCATCTATGCATGTGGTCCAACACCAATGCTTCGAGGAATCAAAGCATATGCAGAAGAGATGGGGATCGAAGCACAGATTTCCATGGAAGAGAGAATGGCATGTGGAATCGGTGCATGCTTAGCCTGTGTGTGCAAGTCAAAAGACGTAGATTCCCATTCACATGTTCATAACAAACGTGTTTGCAAAGATGGACCAGTATTTGACGCCAGGGAGGTGGAACTATAATGAATTTATCAGTTGATATTGCCGGAGTAACAATGAAGAACCCTGTGACAACAGGATCAGGAACATTTGGTTCCGGAGAAGAATTCAGTGAATTTGTCGACCTTTCCAAATTAGGAGCAGTGACAACCAAAGGAGTTGCCAATGTTCCATGGCCGGGGAATCCTGTGCCTAGAGTTGCAGAGGTATATGGTGGTATGTTAAATGCGATCGGATTGCAGAATCCTGGAATCGATGTGTTTGTTGAACGAGATATTCCATATCTTAAGAAAGCCGGAGCAACGATCATTGTTAATGTTTGTGGAAAATCCGAAAAGGATTATCTCGAGGTTGTAGAAAGACTTGCTGACCAGCCAGTAGATTTATTAGAGATCAATGTATCTTGTCCGAATGTGAAAGAAGGCGGGATTGCTTTTGGACAGGATCCAAAAGCGTTATATGATATTACGAAGGCAGTGAAAGCAAAAGCAAAACAGCCGATCATCATGAAGTTAAGTCCGAATGTCACAGATATCACAGAGATGGCAAAAGCTGCAGTTGATGCAGGAAGTGACGCTCTTTCTTTGATCAATACATTAACAGGAATGAAGATCGATATTGAAAGAAGAGATTTTGTGCTTGCCAATAAGACAGGTGGGATGTCCGGACCAGCGATCAAACCAGTTGCTGTCCGTATGGTATATCAGGTTGCTAACGCCGTGGATGTGCCAATTATCGGTATGGGTGGAATTTCAACAGCTGAGGATGCATTAGAGTTCATCATGGCTGGTGCAACAGCGGTATCAGTAGGAACAGCAAACTTTATCAATCCTGCAACGACACTTGAAGTTGTTGATGGAATCAAAACTTACATGGAAAGACATCAGATTAATGATATTAACGAATTGATCGGATGTGTCAAATAGATAATAAAAGGAGGAAGAGGGTATGAATATTTTATTTTTCCTGACTCCGAAAAGTGAGGTTGCCTATATTCCTGCCGATGAAAGTTTAAGGCAGGCATTTGAAAAACTAAAATATCATGGATATTCAGCAGTGCCGACATTAACTGATGATGGTAAATACGCAGGAACGATCACAGAAGGTGATGTATTGCGTGCCATGGAATCTATGTGCCATTGGAATATATCAGAAGCTGAGAAAGTCAAACTTATGGATGTAAAGAGAAAGAGAAACATTCAGGCAGTGACGATCAGTACAGATATGGATGATCTTGTCGATGTGATCACAGATCAGAATTTTGTTCCGGTCATTGATGATCAGGAGAAATTTATCGGGATCGTGACAAGAAAAGATGTGATTCGTTTTTATTATGACGAATACCGCAAATTAGCAAAGAATGAATAAGATGGAGGTTTAGATAGAAGATGGAACAGTATAAGAGAGAGTTTATCGAATTTATGGTAGAAAGTGATGTATTAAAATTTGGAGAATTTACATTAAAGAGTGGAAGAAAATCTCCATTTTTCATGAATGCAGGAGCTTATGTGACAGGATCTCAGTTAAAGAGACTTGGAGAATATTATGCAAAAGCAATCCATAGTACTTATGGAGATGATTTTGATGTGTTATTCGGACCTGCATACAAAGGAATTCCATTAGGAGTTGTAACAGCGATCGCATACAGCGAATTATATGGAAAAGAAGTTCGTTACTGTTCTGACCGTAAGGAAGCAAAAGATCATGGTGCAGATAAAGGAAATTTCCTTGGAAGCGAATTAAAAGACGGTGATCGAGTGATCATGATCGAAGATGTTACAACATCTGGTAAATCCATGGAAGAGACAGTTCCAAAAGTAAAAGGAGCAGCAAACGTAGAGATCGTTGGATTAATGGTATCCTTAAACCGTATGGAAATCGGTAAAGGCGGAGAAAAATGTGCACTGGATGAAGTGAAAGAATTATATGGATTTGATACAGCAGCGATCGTTGATATGGAAGAAGTTGTAGAATGTTTATATAACAAAGAATGTAATGGAAAAGTTGTGATTGATGATACATTAAAAGCAGCAATTGATGCATACTATGAACAGTATGGTGCAAAACATTAAGGATGGTTCTTGTGACGGTTGAGAAAAAGAAGTTAGCCAGACGAGGAATAAAAGTTATATTTTATCTTTATATCATAGGTATATTTTATTTTGTATTATTGAGTGAACGATATGGGAGGGATACAGGATATGATACCTCCCATGTGAACTTAGTTTTATTCAAAGAAATCAACAGGTTCTGGACGTACAGACATCTTTTGTCCACCGAAGCAGTGGTCACAAATCTGTTTGGAAATATTTTTGCATTCAGTCCATTTGGTTTTATGATCCCGATCGTAATCAATAAGAAAAAGGCATTTTTTCGTGCAGTGTTTGCAACTTCCTTTTTTAGTTTAGTGATCGAGACAAGTCAATTGATCATGAAAGTAGGGGTATTTGATGTAGATGATCTTCTGATGAATACGTTTGGTGGATTGATCGGGTATATGATATACAGGGTCGTAGTAGCAGTATATGATTTATATAACAGAAAGAGGGCGGCAAAATGAAGAGAAACAAAAGAAAAACATTTGCATATCGTCCATCTGACAAGATTATTTCACGGGAATCAATTGTTTCTGTGATTTTAGGAGCAGCAGGGATCATTGGATATTACCTGCTGCTTTTCGGTTCCATAAAGACAGGAGGAACAAGCAGTCCATTAAGTGGAGCTGGAGGATGGATCTTGCTGGTAGTATCAGCTATAGGATTATATTTTGGAATACAAAGTATGAAAGATACCGCAGCAGTGATGAAATGGAAGATCATTGGATGTACTTGCAACGGAATTGTGCTGGCAGTATCTGTGATCATTTTTGTGATTGGAATAATTGCAATGATCTAAGTAAAGAAAGGAAGAGATGACTTGAATACAATGTTATCAGAAAGACATGAATTAAATAAGATCGCACTGTTAGAATTAAAGAAAGATGTAGAAGAAACAAGAGAATTTTCTTCATATTTTTCTAAAATGGCAGATCTTTTATTATATGTAAATGAGATTTACGATACCAAAGAGAGGACATTAGAACAGTTAAAACAGTGGAATAGAATATGGTATGAAGAAATCAGCCCGGAACAATATGCACATAGTTTTGGAAATCCAGAATTTTGTACAGAAAAGTTTGGAAAAGAGTATGGTCAGATCTTCGCATTTTTATATGCAGAGATGCGCAGTGGATTTATCTATGCGATCGAAGGAAGACTGTTTGACCTTGTGATCAACAATGAATTGTTCTTGGAAATCAGCAATTTATTTTTGTCAGGAGAAGAACATCCGCAGAAAATCAAGCATATTGTTTTTGATCATATGAGAGACTACAGCGAGGATGTTTTTGAGTACAGAATCAGAGAACAGTTAGACCCAGAACTTGATTTTGCAACAAAGATCGTGATGGAATCTGATCTCAGTGATCCAGATATTTTGTATCAATATGGAGAATATATTTCCGAAAATGAAATTGATACTTTAAAGTTTTTAAATAAATTGCCACAAGAAGAGATCATAGCAATGGCCAAAACATATGTTGATGGATTTCATGAAGGATTTATCATCAATAACATTGATATGAGTCCAAAACGAAGTGTTAATATCCGTTATACGATTGGATTTGAACCAGTTGTCAGAGAGGCAGTTCGTTTATTCTCAGAAATTGGGCTTGCACCGATCATCTATAGAAGTGGCGTATCTGTTTTAACACGAGGACTTCATAAGATTGGTTATATTTCATCTTCTCCAAACCCACAGTATGAATATGACCACAGATATGATCAGGCGATATTCTTTGATAATCGTTTTATGAAACACAAATTAGAATGTTATCATAATGCATATGAACATTATAAAGATGAAGCGTATGTGTTTGCTGGACCAGCTTGCATGGAAACATTTGGGGAAATACCTTTTTTACCAGAGAATAAAGAAGAGAATTTAAAATTAAGCAAGAAGCAGCAGGAGCTTTCTGTGGAATTTCAGATGAAAGCCTCAGAGATCATGAATCAGTATATCAAACCAGAGCAGAGGAGCTTTACGATCATTGCATATCCAATTCCTGAGATCGGGGATAACTTTGAAGAGATTTTTAAAGAAGTCGTGAAGGTTAATACATTGGATAAAGACAAATACAGACAAATTCAGCAGCATTTGATCGATGCCCTGGATCAGGCAGTGGAAGTTCATATCAAAGGAAAAGGAAAGAATAAGACCGACCTATACGTAGCGATGCATGAGATGGATGATCCATCCAAAGAAACGAATTTTGAAAACTGCCTTGCAGATGTCAATATTCCAGTTGGAGAAGTGTTTACCTCACCAAAATTAACAGGGACCAATGGAGTACTGCATGTTGGAGAAGTCTATTTAAATGATCTGAAATTCATTGACCTTGAAATTACTTTTAAAGATGGAATGATTTCTGAATATACATGCAAAAACTTTAAAACAGAGGAAGAAAATAAGGCATTTATCAAAGAGAATCTCTTATATAACAGAGATACGCTCCCAATGGGTGAGTTTGCGATCGGAACAAACACAACAGCCTATGTGATGGCGAAGAGATATGATATCCTATATCAGCTTCCAATCTTGATCGTTGAGAAGATGGGACCTCATTTTGCAGTGGGAGATACTTGCTACAGTCATTGTGAAGAAACTGAAGTTCGCAATCCAGATGGCAAAGAAATCGTTGCAAAATATAATGAATGCTCCAAAGAAGGCGAGTATTTCCAGTGTCACACAGATATTACGATTCCATATGAAGAACTGGATTCTATTTGTGCGATCACCCTTGGCGGAGATGAGATTTTACTGATCAAAGATGGTAAATTTGTACTTTCTGGTACAGAAACATTAAATGAACCATTGACGGAAATCGGTTAAATCAGTACAATGATAAGAAAGATAAAATCCTGAAAGGGAAGTTTTTGTTAATTTCATAAGATAAGGAGAAAGAACATGGCAAAAGTAGCAATTGTAATGGGCAGCGATTCTGATATGCCTATCATGAAAAAAGCAGCAGAGTTTTTAGATCAAATGGGGATCGATTTTGAGATGACGATCATTTCCGCACACAGAGAACCAGATATTTTCTTTGAGTGGGCAAAAGGTGCGAAGGACCGTGGAGTGAAAGTGATCATTGCAGGTGCTGGAAAGGCAGCACATCTTCCAGGTATGTGTGCAGCTTTATTCCCAATGCCAGTTATCGGTATTCCGATGAAGACTTCCGACCTCGGTGGTGTTGATTCTTTATATTCTATCGTACAGATGCCATCTGGAATACCAGTAGCGACAGTAGCGATCAATGGAGGACTTAATGCAGGAATCCTTGCAGCGAAGATCCTTGCAACATCAGACGAGAAATTACTTGAGCAATTAGAAGCTTACAGCGAAGAGATGAAACAGTCAGTTGTAGAGAAAGCAGAGAAACTTGACAAAGTTGGATACAAAGATTATGAATAAGAAGATTCTTGCAGTGTTTTTATGCGTATGTATGATTGTAGTTACAGGAAGTTTTCCAGTAAGTGCAGCAAAAACAAAGAAGACATACAAGATCGCAATTGATGCAGGACACCAGGGAAAGGGAAACAGTAAGACAGAACCTATCGGACCAGGTGCGAAGATGCGTAAACCCAAAGTAGCATACGGAACGCAGGGAGTCAAAACGAAAGTACCAGAATCCAAATTAACTCTGCAGATTGCATTAAAGCTTGAGAAAGAGTTAAAGAAACGCGGTTATGATGTGTATATGATAAGAAGAAAACAGAATGTAAACATTAGCAATAAGCAAAGAGCGATCCGTGCAAATAAAAGTGGTGCTGATATCTGTATCAGACTACATGCGGATGCAGCATCAGCGAATGTTCGTGGTGTTTCTGTGCTATACCCATCACAGCAGAATCCTTATGTAGCAAAATTAAGCAAGAAGAGTAAAAAACTCTCAAAGAATATACTGGACAGTTATTGTAAGTCAACCAAATTCAAGAAACGTGGTTTATCAAAACGTGACGATCTTACAGGAACAAACTGGAGTAAGATTCCAGTGGCACTGATAGAGATGGGATTTATGACAAATAAGACCGAAGATAAACAGATGCAGAAGAAGCAGACACAGAAGAAGATGGTAGACGGCATTGCAAATGGTATTGATCAATATTTTAAATAATCAGGAGGAGAATTAACAATGGATTACAAGAAAGCAGGCGTGGATATTGAAGCAGGATACAAATCTGTAGAACTGATGAAAGAACACGTAAAGAGAACCATGAGAGAAGAGGTACTTGGTGGATTAGGAGGATTTTCCGGAGCATTTTCTTTAAAGAAGATCAAAGATATGGATGATCCAGTCTTACTTTCAGGAACTGATGGATGTGGAACAAAAGTAAAACTTGCAATGATCCTTGATAAACATGATACGATCGGTATCGATGCAGTTGCTATGTGTGTAAATGATATTGCATGTGCCGGTGGCGAACCTTTATTCTTCCTTGACTATATTGCCTGTGGCAAGAATGAGCCTGAGAAAATTGCTCAGATTGTTAAGGGTGTTGCTGACGGATGTATTCAGTCAGAGTGTGCGTTAATAGGTGGCGAGACAGCAGAGATGCCTGGTTTTTATCCTGTTGAGGAATACGACCTTGCCGGTTTTGCAGTAGGCGTTGTTGATGAGAAAGATCTTATAACAGGCAAAGATATCAAAGCAGGAGACACTCTTATCGGTATTGCATCAAGCGGTGTCCACAGTAATGGATTTTCACTTGTAAGAAGTGTATTTACTATAACAGAAGAATCACTTAATACATATTATGATTCACTTGGAAAGACTCTCGGTGAAGCATTACTTGCTCCGACAAAGATTTATGTTAAGACATTAAAGGAAATCAAGAATGCAGGTGTTCGTATCAAGGGATGCAGCCATATCACAGGCGGCGGTTTCTATGAAAATGTTCCTAGAATGTTACCAGAAGGAGCACATGCTGTAATTAAGAAAGACAGCTATGAAGTACCACCAATCTTCAAGATGCTTCAGAATGACGGTGAGATTGAAGAAAAGATGATGTATAACACATTCAACATGGGTATCGGTATGGTACTTGCAGTTGACAGTGCAGATGTTGATAAGGTTCTTGCAGCAGTAAAAGCAGCCGGTGAGACAGGTTATGTAATCGGCGAAGTAAAGGCTGGCGAGAAGGGAGTTACAGTATGCTAAGAATTGCGGTGATGGTATCCGGAGGCGGAACTAATCTTCAGGCAATTATTGATGGTATTAAGGATAAGACAATTACCAATACGGAGATTGCTGCTGTAATAAGCAATAATGCAGATGCTTACGCACTTACAAGAGCAAAAGATAATGGAATAGAAGCAATATGTGTTTCTCCTAAGTCATACGAGACAAGAGACGAGTTTAACAAGGCTCTTCTTGAGAAGGTTAATTCACTTAATGTTGACCTTGTTGTTCTTGCAGGATTTCTTGTTAAGATTCCTGAAGAAATGGTACATCAGTATTCACACAGAATTATTAATATACATCCATCACTCATACCATCATTTTGCGGAGTTGGTTTTTATGGACTTCATGTTCATGAGGCTGCACTTGCAAAAGGCGTAAAGGTGACAGGTGCTACTGTTCACTATGTTGATGAGGGAATGGATACGGGCGAGATTATATTCCAGAAAGCAGTTGAAGTTAAAGAGGGCGATACGCCTGAGATTCTTCAGAAAAGAGTTATGGAAGAAGCTGAGTGGAAGCTTCTTCCGGCTGCCATTAATATGATTGCCAATAAAGAAAGGAATTAGATATGAAAGTACTTGTAGTTGGAAGCGGCGGACGTGAACATGCTATCTGCTGGAAGATTTCACAGAGTCCTAAGGTTGATAAGATATATTGTGCTCCGGGTAATGCAGGAATTTCACAGATCGCTGAATGTGTTGACATCAAGGCGATGGAATTCGATAAGCTTGTTGCATTTGCTAAAGAAAAAAATATTGATTTAACAGTAATTGGTATGGATGACCCGCTTGTCGGCGGTATTGTCGATGTGTTTGAAGCTGAGGGATTAAGAGTATTCGGAC
>ERZ791716.583-NODE-583-length-20179-cov-2.632628_pt1 | contig 20179 bp, 9 predicted proteins | sample MGYA00510049_ERZ791716 | MGnify/ENA primary metagenome ERZ791716 (study PRJEB30046, sample SAMN00715135) | human gut metagenome | study: EMG produced TPA metagenomics assembly of the A metagenome-wide association study of gut microbiota in type 2... | reverse complement strand
CATGGTCACAGCGTAATAAAGTTTTATTACTTGCCTTTCACTGTAAACGTGAAATTTGCCTGTCTGTAAATCATCGGGAGATAACGAAGGAAGGAATAGAAATTATGACAAGACCAAAGAAAGAAAAAGAAATGTCCCGCAATCAACGTATTACTGTCCGATTCACGGACACTGAATTTGCCATTATTGAAAATGCCGCAAAGCAAGCCAACCTGTCGCTGGCAGCTTATGTACGAACTCAAACCTTAAAGGGAAATGTACATACAAAAATCGAGATTGTTGCTGATGTTCCAGAAATTAAAAGTCTGCTTGCAGAGTTCGGTAAAATAGGCAGTAACCTCAACCAGATAGCAAAATATTTTAACCAGGGCGGAATTCTTTCACAGGAAATGCGTGGAGAAATAAATAAGCGTCTTCGGGATTTATATGAAATGAAATACAAGGTAATGGAAATGGCAGGTGATTTTCGTGGCAATACTGAAACATATCGCAAGTAAAAATGCTGATTACGGAGAAGCTGAGCGTTATCTGATTTTTCAGCATGACGAATATACGCAAAAACCTATTCTTGATGATGAAGGGCATATGCTCATTCGTGAAGAATATTATCTTGACGGCTTAAACTGTGATCCGTTCAGTTTTGCTGCTGAGTGCATGGAAACAAATGCCTATTTTCATAAAAATCAGTCTTTTAACGAAATCAAATCTCATCATTATATTATCAGCTTCGATCCCAAGGACAGGGACGAACATGGTCTGACGGGTGAACAGGCTCAAAAGTTAGGGTTGGAATATGCAAGAGAAAACTTTCCCGGACATCAGGCTCTTATCTGCACACATACTGACGGTCATAATGGAAGTGGCAATATACATGTGCATATCGTAATCAACAGCATTCGGAAATATGATGTCGAACCACAGCCATATATGGAATTTGACCGTGACGCAAAAGCCGGCTATAAGCATCATCTTTCTGACAGATACCGAATCCATCTAAAACAAAAAGTCATGGATATGTGCAACGCCAACGGACTAAACCAGGTTGATCTTCTGACACCTGCCGAAAAGAAAATATCTGAGAAAGAATACTGGGCGAAACGCAGAGGGCAGAAAAAACTCAATCAGCACAATGCTGAGCTTGAAAAAGAAGGGCTTACACCAAGGCAGACAACCTTTCAGACCGAAAAGCAATTTCTTCGTAATGCAATTGAAGATATTTCTTCAACAGCAGTCTCACAAGAACAGTTTGCAAAATTGCTGTCAGAAAAATATAACATCACCTTTAAAGTTAGTCGTGGCAGATACAGTTATCTACATCCTAATCGTCAAAAATATATTACCGGCAGAGCACTGGGAACGCTTTATGAAGAAAAGCATCTATTAGATGTATTTCAGGAAAATGCCAGTCAGCAAATCTCAAAACAGCCAGCTTCTGATATTACCAACAATATCAATTCTTCTGCTATGCCTACATCTTCTGATTTTGGATCTTCTCATACATTCCTCTTTATCAAATCTGACTTACGACTGGTAACGGACTTACAGCATTGTATCAAAGCACAACAAAGTCAGGCATATGCTCAAAAAGTAAAATTATCCAATTTGAAGATGATGGCTCAGACCGTAGCCTATGTGCAGGAACATGGCTTCCAATCAAAAGAAGATTTAGATACTGCACTTTCCAATGCCACTGCTCAAAGCACCACTGCCAGAAATTCCCTAAAAAATACAGAAGATACTTTAAAAGGAATCAACGAGCAGATTCATTACACCGGGCAATATCTGGCAAATAAAGATCTCTATTCCGAATATCGAAAAAGCAGGAATAAAGAAAATTTCTATGAACAACACCGGGCAGAACTCACCCTTTATGAATCAGCTCTCCGAATACTGAAAGAAAAAGCACAAGGAAAGAAATTACCCACCTTGAAAATGCTTCGTGAAGAAAAGAATCGTCTGACTGCATTACAATCCGATCAACGTGAAGAATTTAATGCCCGTCGTGAATATGAGCGGGAGCTTCGCACCGTATGTTCTAATGTTGACATCATACTCGGCACCCATCAGCCACAAGAGCGACAGCTTGAACAGACCCATGAAAAATGATAAGCAAAAACTGAGGTTTCTTCTTTGTGGAAGTAAACCTCAGTCTTTCTATTCAACTATTTCTCCGTCTACATACATCGTAAATTTTTCTGGATTATGAACAATATCATAATCTTCATTTTCTTCCTCTGACAGATACGATATTTCACAGAACTTTTTGTTATCATCAAAATCCTTTTCTGTCTTATATACATTAATCTGCAACTCTGTTGGACACACCATATCATAAGAGAACTTAATAGACTGAAAGGAATTATTCTGGCACATTTCTACAATCTGCTTCGCCAGTTTATGTTTATCTTCAATTTCTTGCTGATTTGCTATAACCGTCAAATGCTCCGTTGTATTAAAACGTGAACTATTAATCGCATCCGGGATTTCTGAAAGAGGTTTTGACTGCACTGTATAGAAATAACTACATATCCCCACTACTCCTATTAAACAGGCAATTATCAGTATCTGTCTCCCAATATTTGTCTTTTTCAAATCTGCTCCTCCTTATACGCATGGGTTCCGAAAACAGAACCTTTGTTACTTTCTATCTTAACCCTATAATGAGGGAAAGACAAGAAAAAGGTGGAGATACCCGTTGATTAAATATGATAACCTGTGGCTTACCATGCAGAAGAAAGGTATCACAAAATACACACTTCACAAAGAATACCATTTCAGCAAGTCACTGATACATCGTTTGCAGAACAATGAAGGTGTCAGTATGAATACCATTAACACCCTCTGCAACATTTTGGATTGTGAAATAGAAGATATTGCAACTCACTACAAAGACTAGCCTTAAACGATAGGATCGTTACTGGCCAGTCTTTTTATATATGAAAAAAGACCAGCCACAACCAAGTGACCAGCCTTTCTTCTTTGCTATTTCTTTGCTCTCTCCATATCTTGCCCCATAATTTCCTGCATGGCTTTCTTTCCACTGCGTCGTGCAATTTCTTTCTCTTTTTGATGGAGCTTTGCCAGAACGGATTCTTTCGGACGCTTCTTTTCTTTTTTTGGTGCAACATTATTGTTGAGTCCGTCAATCATATTATAATTTGCTTCCTCTGTCATTTCTGCACTTCGTAGATACTCACCGTTTTCCAGATACTTTTGCCAATTCTCCAGCTTTGGTTTTTGCCTGTCCGGTGAATCCTGTGCTGGTGGATGCAGATAATCACGAATTTTCTGTTTTACTTCATCATCAAATCCGTTATAAGTACCATCCACGAGTACCTTTCCATTCTGGTCAAGCACTACATAGGCAACATCTTTTCCATGTTGCTCATGCTCCATGAGGAAAAAATTTTTCCCTTCCATGAGAATATAATCTACTACTTCCCATGTACCGCCTTTTCCACTGATTTCATATCCTGCTGTGTTCTTCGTAAGTCCACCAGAAGAAGATGGAATCCTCATAAAATCCGGTACTACAACAAAGGAATTCTTATTTACATAGTAAGCGATTGTTTCACCGTTGTCGTTCAATACCAGAACATCACTGGTACTAATCGCATGTCCCTTATAATTGTGTGGTTGTCTCTGATCAATATTCTTTTTTACCTGTTCAGGTGTTTCACCCGGTTTCATTGTTCCAATATATACCTGTTCATAATTTCCCACCTGCACAGGAATCTGCTCCTGTGCAAGTTCTTCATATGTTCGATAAAGAAAATTTCTTAATTCCGGTTTTCGTTTTAACTGATAAACTGCAAACTGACTCGTACTCATTCTTCATCCACCTCCAGATCTGCTTTATAAATTTCTACGGTTTTCTGCAATTCTTTATATCCTTCATCGCTGAGATAATATAATTTCTTAATCGTTGTAAAAATCAGAAATTTCATATCTTCATCCAGATAGGAAAAAATTTCATCCATCGCCTCCATCGTCTGGACTCTGTCTCCCGTATCAAAAATTGCCACAGCAATATATTCATCTTCGTCAAATCTTACCATCATAATGTTACTTCTCCTTTCTTGCGAGCCTTGGTTTTTTCTTTTGCGCTATTCTGTTCCTGCTCTTTTATCTTTGCCTGACGCTCCCGCAATGCCTGAAGAACCGATTGCTTCTTTCCTTTTGGCTGTCCGGTCTGCTCTTTCGAAATCATTTTGCTCTCAGCAGTCTTTTCTTCTGTTCGAGACTTTTCCTGTTTCTCTGCAAAATACTTCTCCACATCATCCATTGCTTTCTGAACCAATGGACTGTCCTTGTAATATTGAATCATGTTGATACCTTCACGATCAACAGTCCCCATTCTCATAAGATCATACGGTCCGTCATAGTCACTTCCGTCATGCAGCTCAAACCCGACTCCTTTAATTCCATTCATACGATTTGCCGGAATTGTTTCATATATGCGTAAGGCTTCTTCCAGGGTAAGATTTTCATGGTATTCACCCATGACCGGAAACTCCATGCACTCCGCTACATAAAACGCAATTGTTCCTTTAGGCTGTTCTTCGATAACTGCTTCATGTGCCTGCTTATCCAGATATTCCTCTGCCTGTCTCATATATTCTGCCATCGTTCCTGTCCTTTCTTCTGAAATCGGATTAATATCTATCGGAAGTCCTGCAATTTTCAGCCCCGCTTCATTAACTGCATTAAACAATGCATCTTCTCGGACGTTTCCCCGATAAGACACTACTACATCTACATCAGAATCTGCATGATAAAGTCCCTCTCTGCTTCTGGAACCATATACTCTTGCCCCGATCAGAGTAACTTCATTTTCCATTCCCATTTCTTCTAATACTGCCCTTGTGTGAACCAGTACGTCATATTCAATTTCTGCCCGGTTCATTCCATTCAACGCTGCTTCACATCTTCCAAGTTCAGAAGTACGACGAACCGTTCCATTTTCCAACAATTCTTTCGCATTCTGAATCAGCTCGTCCCTGAATGTTGAATCATCTATTTTTATACACTGCTCCTTCTGCATTCCTTCTTTTTTCAAGATTGCATAGGTTGCTTCCTGTATGGAATCATCCAAATATTCATGTGTTCCGCCGCCGACTTCCTTCAAATCAGTATCATAAAAAATATAGGAATAACCTTCTTTCGTTGGCTGTACAGTCAGATAAGTCTTAGCATCTGCAAATTGAACAGTAATTCCCTCATATGTTTCTATCGCAGCATTTCTATCATATCCTTCAAAAATAGATTTCGGACAATTCTGCTCCATCTGCACTTGTTCGATATTCTCTTTTTCTGCATGTTCCGTTTTCATTTCCAATGCCTCATAGTCAGTCACTTCCGCATCCTTTATTGAAAAGCCTTCCTCCTGCAAAATCTCATCTACCGCTTCTGAGATAGAAATATCCGGATCATCGTAAATCCCGCCATCCAGTTCCAAATAGTTTTTATCAAAAAATGTATAATCGTACCCTTCTTCTGTTGTCTGAATCGTCAAATATGATTCTCCGATCTTATATGCGATTTCCGTATCGTGCCCATCCAGACTGATTTTCAGATTTTTGAATATATTATATATCTCCGGATTCAGCCATCCTTCTACTTTCTGGCAATCATAGATTAATGTGTCTATACCATTTTTACATTGAATAAAATCCAGGCTTCCTGGCAATGGTGCCGTATTTTCAATTCCAAGAGCTTTCATCTTATGATTCGGCAGTGAATAATATGCTCCCAGTGCAGCTTCCAAACCGTTGTAACGTTCAATCTTCAAGCCACCTTTTGATTCCAAGTCTTCAATCACATAATACTGACCAACATAATGAATATCTGGCATTTTCAGATCAATCCCATCATTTTCTCTGACCTTATGTATCTCAAAAAAGCTAAACTGCTGTTCTTCATCCTTCAGATTCTTCCCTGTCAGAGTTGGTTTCCAGCTTTCTGTATTGACCACCTGCTGTTTTTCCGTTTTTAATACTGTTCCATCTGTCAGGATAACAGTTGCCTGTGGTGGAATTTCTGTCAGATCATAGACTGTCGCTCCATTTTCTTCCAGATATTCCGAGATTGCTTCTCTGGCTCCTTCATCAAATCCATGCCAGATATCCTCTGCTACCAGTGTTCCATTTTCAGAAACTATAATATCTGCTACTTCCTGTCCATACTGTTCACTACGCATCTGGAAGAATCTCTCTCCATGATATTCTTTCATATCCAGTGCATACCATGTTCCAGTGTGTCCCTCTGCTTCATATCCTTTCGTATTTTCAGTAATATGTTGATTTTTCACATCAAGCACCTGTTCCAGCTTGCGGGTACGAATTTCTCTCTTCGCCATATCAATGAAGCCATTCAAAACTGCCGGATGACTGCTCACAACATAGTCTCTGTTCAGATCCATTCCCCGACTGATGTTTTCTGGAACTTCAATACCTTCCGCCCACTGCTTATTAAGATCAGAAAATCTTCCATCATAGGAAAGCTGTTTCAATGTATTTGCCAGGACAAACGCAACACGTTCTTCTCCATATTTTTCAACCACAGCTACTGCAGTATCAGGGTTCAGGCTCATACCATCAAAGTTATCTGAAATTGCCTGTTCTATTGCATTTTTGCAGTCAATGTTCAGCTTTCTGGAATCCAGGTAAGTATCTACATTTCTCTCTTGCATAGCGTTTTCCAAAGTTCCCATGTAAACTTCCGGATACGCCTTTATCGGACTGGCATTTAACACCTCTGCTCTCTGCGCAATAAAGTCTGGCAATTCTTCAAATCCAAACGAGTCCACATAGTATGCTTTTAGATTTCCGCCACGGTTCATTATAATCACATCACTGACTGACATAGAATGTCCGGTAAAATCATTTGGTCTTTCTATGTTAAATCTTTCATAGAGATTATCCAGTGTAGTCGTAGCTCTCAGTCTCTCACTGTAAACCATCTGATAATCTTTTCCGTGAATGGTAAAACCAAGTTCTTTTGCCGCTTCAAGTCCTAAAAACTGATACCCTCTTTCTTCCTGTCTGCTATTGATCTGATAAATGCCGTAACGATTTCCCTCCCCCTCCAAAAGGATGGTTTCTTTTATTTTCATCTTTTCTTCTGGTGTTATGGCTGTTTCCATACTTCTCTGATAATTTTTCCAGTCAAACTTCGTCACTCCAAATAAGCCATCATGCCGAGAAATATCCTGTTCCAGATTTATAAGTTTCTGTGACTGTCCCTGTTCTTCTCTGGCTCCATTCAAGCCATAGACTGTCACACCCTCACGATACAGTTCTACTGCTCTTTCTTCGGTAAGTGGCAGCATAATATCTGAATAAAATCCAGCTTCATGCAATTCGGATAATCCGATCATAGAATCTGGCAGACTATCAATCTGTGTCTGTGCCTCCTCACTCAATTTAAATACCTTCTCTCGATTTCCATTTATAATTGCATCTGCAAGATTCTCTGCTAATTGCTCTGTTGCTTCTCTGTCATCCAGTTTAAATGCAAAATTGACAATAAGATTTCTCTGGTCGTTACTGAAGATTGTTCGTTCCTGCTCCAGCCGGTTAATTGTCTGTTCAGCAAACTGCATGGCACTGAGTTCTTCCTGCTGTTCCGGTAATTCCACCTGCAATTCTTTCATCTGCGTTTCAATCTGTCCGATCATTTCAGCAGAAGTCTTGCGAATGGTATCCATAGACGCTCTCAGTTCTCTCATATTTTTTCCAGAAGTCCAACTCGCAATATAAGAAAACGAATACTCCGAAGTGTCCAATCCGAAATGATTGCATACCACATAAGCAATACTCTCTGCTTCCACCTCTTTCGTAAGTTTGTCCTTTACTACACCTTCCTCAGCCATCTGGTCACGATCATGTAATACCGCATGTGCAGTCTCATGCACTGCTGTTTTCATCGTTTGTGCTTCACTCATTCCTAACTGAACAGCAATATATTTATCTACAAACTGATAAAAGCCTTTCGCTTCTCCATCAATCTCTATAAAGCGGATTGGCACCGGAGCAACTGTTTTTAATGCTTCCATAAAATCATGGTAAATCAGCACATCTCCATCCAATTCTGAGACTTCAAATTCCGGAATCGGCTCTCCCGTTGTCTGACTGACATCAAATACAGTAGTCACTCTGAATTTTGTAACAACACGCTCTACTACCTCTGTCTCTGGCTGCCCATCTTCTCCGATTACAATTTCGCCTGTTTCCGGATCAGTCTTTTCAATCTCCTGTTTTTCTTTGTACGGTGCCGGTGCAATAATCTGTATTCCTTTTTCTCCTCTTTTTACCTGCCGGTTAAATTTTTTCTGCCATGCCTGGTATCCGGCCACAAGCGTTGCCTCCGGTTTCTGCATGGCAATCAGCAGTGTATTATTAAAGCTGTAATTATGGAACTTTGCCATTGTCTGCAAATATTCTGTGTATTTTTCTGATGTAAATATTTCAGAGACACCCTGTTCCAACTGGTCGGTTATCTGTTTTAATTGTTCTTCTCTGTTCGCCATAATATCATCCTCCATAGAAAAATCCCGCCAAAGCTCATTACTCTGACGGGATATACTCTTATAACTCCTGTTCGTGTTTCCTTTTTGGTTTCTGTTGTGTAGCAGTCGTATTTTCCTGCTCTTTTTGTGCTTTCAGTCTTTCCAGAATCGAAACCTTACGGATACCGTCTGCAATTCTGTCCTGACTCTTATCTGACGTGGTTACTTCTGGATTCTCTCCGATTTCTTCATCTGCCAGAATATTTTCTCCCCCTTTCTCATCCATGTTGAGCATGGCATTTAATTCTGCCAGACGTTCCATTTTTTCATTCAATTCTGCCTCTTTTGGAAATGGCTTCTGTACTTCCTCCTGTGCAGTCTTTAACTGCTGTTGCACCGTATCCAGATTTCTTTCCGTTTCTTCCAGTTTTTTCTCAATTGCCGAAAGTGCATTGTGGATTCTCTGGATATTACCAAGTGGGTCCTTTCCAAATTCAATCTTATACGAGCATTTTCCTTTAATCGTCATGGTGTAAGTATTGGACAGAAAATTGTACTCTGAAGAAAGTGCAAAGCCGTGATATTCTCCAATCTGCCCTGCTGATTTTACCGTTTTTAATCCAGATGCTGCCGCAATCAACGCCAGACCTGCTTCCTTTTTATCATTATACATTTTTCCACCAACCGTCATTACGAAGCTATCATTATCCTGCAAATCCACCCCTTTTACCGTTCCTGCATCTACACGCATTCCAGCTATTTTCTCTTTTAATGCGGTAATCTGTACTGGATAACGTTTCGCTATATCCGATTCCAGGCGATAAATCTGACTGGTATGGTTTGCTTTCAGAAGTTTCAGCTTACTCACCTGAACATCCAAATCCATTTTTTCCTTAATATATTCATTTCCGGTAGCAAGTGCTTTGATTTCTGCATAAGATAATGCCGTATCATCCACATCCTCACAGGCACGAACCGGAGATTTACTGGTCATAATCTGTGAAATAAATTTCTGCTTATTCTCCAGAATCTGCCACATGTACGAGTCAAATGTATTTTCTGTTACATATCGGAAAATCTTTACTTTGTCATTCTGATTTCCCTGTCGTAAAATACGTCCTTCCTGCTGCTCCAGATCTGACGGTTTCCAAGGACAGTCCAAATGGTGTAATGCCATAAGTCTGTCCTGGACATTCGTACCTGCACCAAGTTTCGGTGTAGACCCCATCAGGATTCTAACCTGTCCTGCACGCACTTTTGCAAACAGCTCTGCTTTCTTTGCTTCTGTATTGTATTCATGGATAAACGCAATCTGTTCTTTTGGAATGCCACGCTCTACAAGTTTGTTTCTCACATCATCGTAAACATTGAAGGTTCCATCATTCTTCGGTGTGCTGAGGTCGCAAAAAATTAATTGTGTACCCTGTGTTTCTTTTCCATCTTCCCATACCTGAAAAGCATTCTCCACACAGGCATTTACCTTACTCTCTCCTGCATCCGGCAGCATATCATTAAGGAGTCTCTGATCTAATGCACATTTTCTTCCATCGTTGGTTATCTTGAGCATGTTATCCGTCCTTGGATCAACATTACCGCCTCTAACCTGTTCTGCACGCTCCGAAAATGCTTCTACCATTTCTTTCTGTTCTTCACTTGGTTTGAGTACTTCATTGATATACTCCGCTTCCGGTACAGGCAGATTCAGCATATCAGAAGTCTGAATATCTGCCGCTTCCTTAAATATGGAGATCAGCTCTGGAAGATTGAAAAAACGGGCAAATCGTGTTTTTGCACGATAGCCCGTTCCTTCCGGTGACAATTCGATAGCAGTAACTGTTTCTCCAAATGTTGCCGCCCAGGAATCGAAATGTCCCATTCCCATATTCATCAGCGTATCATACTGAAGGTATCTCATAATGGTATACAATTCAGTCATACTGTTTGACACAGGTGTTCCAGTTGCAAATGTAATTCCCTTACCACCTGTAATCTCATCCATATATCGGCACTTCATAAACATATCCGAACTTTTCTGTGCGTCCGTCTGTGAAATGCCTGCTACATTTCTCATTTTTGTATATAAAAAGAGGTTTTTGAACGCGTGGCTCTCATCTACAAAAAGCCTGTCAATGCCAAGCTGCTCAAATGTAACAACATCATCCTTCCTTGTCTGGTCATTTAATTTATCCAGTTTTGCTTTCAGCGTTTTCTTTGTCTTTTCCATCTGTTTGACCGTATACTGCTGTCCCACTTCCAGTTTTGCAGTTTCAATAGACACTGTAATATCTGCAATCTGATCTTCCACCAATGCAATCTGACGTTCCCTGGAAAGTGGAATTTTCTCAAACTGACTATGTGCAATAATAACTGCATCATAATCTCCTGTTGCAATTCTGGAACAAAAACGCTTTCTGTTCGCAGGCTCAAAATCTTTTTTTGTTGCTACCAGAACATTCGCACCTGGATAAAGTCGCAGGAAATCGCTTCCCCACTGTTCCAGCAAATGGTTCGGTACAACATACAGACTCTTTTGTGAAAGTCCAAGTCGTTTACTCTCCATTCCAGCTGCAATCATCTGGAATGTCTTGCCCGCACCCACGCAATGTGCAAGCAAGGTGTTGTTTCCATATAAAATATGTGCCACCGCATTTTTCTGGTGCTCCATAAGTTTAATTTCCGGATTCATACCGACAAACTGAATATGACTGCCATCATATTCTCTTGGACGGATACTGTTAAACCGTTCATTATATATCTTACAGAGATTTTCACGGCGATCCATATCCCGGAAAATCCAGTCTTTAAACTCCTCTCTGATCAATTCCTGTTTCTGCTGTGCCAGCGTTGTTTCCTTCCGATTTAATACCCGATGTTCTCCATCTGCATCATGGATTGTATCATAAATCTTAGTGTCACGAAGATTCAATGCGTCTTCCAGTAAGCGATAAGCGTTTGTCCTCTGCGTTCCATAGGTCGATGTAGTAAGCGGATTGTTACTGCTATCTACATTCTTTCCTTTTATGTTCCACTGTCCGGTTACTTCCGCATACTGCACTTTAATTCTATCATAATTGATATGATGCCTTGGTGTATGGAAAGTTTCAGCCATAAATTCTGTGATATAATCTGGGGAAATCCATGTAGCACCAAGTCTGGCTTCAATTTCAGATGCATCCAGGTCTTTCGGCTGCACTCGTTCCAAAGCCTGCACATTAACCATATACTCGGAACGATTTTCTGCAAAGGCTCTTGCAACGCTTAATTTTTCTCTGACATTTCCAGACAAATACTCATCGGACGGCTCCCATTTTTCTGTAATAGGATTCTTAAAGATTACCCCTGCCAGTTCCTCCGTTATTTCTCCTTCCGTTTTTCCGGTAAGCTGCATCATATAAGGAATATCTACTTTTGCTTTTTCTCCGATTGATACTGCCAATGCTTCACTTGCCGTATCCACGGACGTTACCGGTTCTGCTCTCCGAATGGTTCTCTTACTAAATATATCTGCTTTCCGCTTTAATTCTCCCTTTTCATCCAGAAATTCCAGCGATGTCAAAAGACAATAACTGCTGTCCATGCTGAACGCTCTTTTATTTGCATTACTGCTAAGAAGACCATATTTTTCAGTAAATCTGTCATAAACCTGGTTTAGTTCTGCCTGTAATGCAGAGATTTCTTCATCGCTGCCTTCTTCTAACTGCCTTTCAAGGAGTCTACTGGTTGCATCCCTGATAGCTACCATGCCACGGACACGTTCTCCCGTTACTACTGGAAGTTCCAGTTTATTCATTACCGAATTTTCACGATAATAAATATCTTCTCCGACAAGTGCAAAACTAAAATTTTTAATATCTGGGTCTGCCGGTATCGAAACTACCTGTTCTTCCAGTTCCGTATCTGAAATTTCCAGTTCCGTAATTGTCCCCTGAATATGTCCGATTGCTTCTTTTAACTGTTCTGCAAGATTTTCCCCTTCTTTTGCTTTTACAGTTATTTCCTGCTTTCCATACTGTGTACTTTCTGTTGTAAAATCTCCCAACACCATTTCCGGATGATCTGCAAAATAAGCATTGACCGTATATCCTTCCTCTGTTGTCTTTAGCTTTACCCAGTCAGGCTCCGCAAGAGAAATTCTGTCTCTTTTCTGAAAAAATAATATATCAGCAACAACATTCGTGTTCGCATTTTTCTGAAAAGCATTGTTTGGCAGTCGAATAGCTCCCAATAAATCTGCCCGGTTTGCAAAATACTGTCGCACTTCCGGGTTCTGCTTGTCCATTGTTCCACTTGATGTAACAACCGCAACAATACCACCTGGGCGAACCATATCTAAGGACTTGGCAATAAAATAATCATGAATCATAAAATGGTATCTGTCATATTTCCGGTCACTGACCTGATAAGCTCCAAACGGTACATTTCCAACCACACAGTCGAAAAAGCTGTCTGGATAATTTGTTTCTTCAAATCCCTGTACCGCAATCCTGTTTTTCTGATAAAGTTGCTTTGCAATCTGTCCCGAAACAGGATCAAGCTCTACTCCATACATATTTGTATGATTCATACTCTCTGGCAAGAGTCCCATGAAATTTCCCACTCCACAAGATGGTTCCAGAATATTTCCCTGTCTCAATCCCATATTTCCAAGTGCTTCATACATTGCCTTAATTACTGTCGGAGATGTGTAAAAAGCATTCAGTGTCGATGCCCTTGCAGCATTGTATTCATCCGAAGTCAATATTCCTTTTAACTCCAGATATTCTTCTGTCCATGCACCATTTCTTTCCTCAAATGCCTGTGGGATACCTCCCCATCCGACATATCTGGATAAGATTTCCTGCTCCTCTGACGTTGCCAGTCTCTGCTCCTGTTCCAGCTTCTTCAAAAGCCGGATAGCTTCCATATTGGCTTTAAATTTTGCTTTCGGACCACCAGCCCCCAATTCATCGTCTGTAATACGGAAATTGTGAGGTTCTATCTTTTCCTCCTGCTCATTCTGCAAATATGGCAAAAACTCTCCCTCATAGCCAAACAGCTCATTCTCGCCCGGAATATAATTACGTCCCGTTTCCATGCACTGGAAAATATCTGCTTTCGTTGCTCCGCTTGCTTCATAAAAACCTGCGTAAGAGTACAGAATATCATCTTCTCTTTCATATGTAGATAAATGTAATTCTGTATTTCCCCTCGTAAGATTTACAAGTTCTTTTCCTTCCAGACCATGCGGTAAAACACCTACCGGCTCAAAATGATACCCCTGATATTCAAATACATTCTCGTCCCACTGTTCCTGCGGTGTTACTGTTTCCGGTACTTCCAAATTCATTTCCTGTCGTATTGTGGCAATTTCATCCGACTCCATCACATGGTCAGTATATGGTTCTATCATTTCATCCTGCCATCTGCCGTTGTCATTCCAGAGTTTTTCTGCTATATCAGATACTAATTGCATTTGTTCCGGAGAAAAATCCGGATTGAGAATTGGTTCCAGCATACGTTCCTGCTCCGCCAGTTTTCGGACAACCTTCATCTGCTCGTCTGCAAAGTCTTCCACGGATCTGCCGACTGCATCCATACTGTCATAAATCAGTTCTCCCACATGACTTTTTAACACATAATCTTCTTCATAAAAGCCATCTTCCCATAATTCTTTTGCTTCCTCAAAGGACTGATGTATATCCGTTCCCAGATCTGCTTCCTCTTGAGCGTCTTCCACTTCCGGAACACTTTCCTCTGATTCTGGATTTTCCAGAGCTTCTTCTGTCTCATTTACACTCATAAGGTCAAACAATGACATCTGATGTCCTGTCAGTCCCTCTGTTTGTTCTCTTACTTTTTGTGCCGGGAAAATAGTATAAGTTCCTTCCACATACTGATGCACTTCTGTTAAAAGTTGTACTTTCTGATCGTATGTCACTCCTGCTGACTCAAAATCCAACGGCAATGTAGCCAGTGCCTCATCCATTGACTGTAACAGACTTTGTGACTGTTCCGTATCCTTAAGCATATCCGGAATTGTTTTTCTTGCTTCCTCATTGAAAAAATCTTCTTTATATGGACGCTCAATTTCTTCTGGAAGTCTTGCATAAAAACTGATTACTTTAGACGCTATCCGTTCTCTCTCATAATCCGGCATACGAGAATAATCTGCTGAACGTAAGAATTGCTGATTATCAATCAGATAAGCAACCCTCTTTGCCACTTTTGACCATGGCAGTAAGATTTCCGTATCTGGATTTCCAATATTCCCTCTCTCAAGTTTCAGTCCTTTCCCATCATAGTTTGCATGGGAATTATCTGCACCACTCAAAGCATGACTCTGACCGCCCACACCATATTTTTCTTTAATAAAGTCTGTTCTCGTCTTATCATCCTCATTCAGAAGATAAAAAGAATAAGTTGACAGTCTTCCATCTGAATACGGGCCGCCACCAGCCAGAAACGCATCTATTTCATCTTGTGTAATAAATATCGGATGTTCCTGCCATGCAAAATCATCTCTGGCAGTATAAGGCACAACCTCTGCAGCAAATTTTTGAAATTCTCCGGATACTCTGATCGGATTATACGTCCGAAAACGCATAATGCTTTTATCTTCCTCATAAGCAATTGCCAGTCCTTCCAGTCGTTCATTCAAATCTGCAAGCCACTCTGGATCTGCAATTTTTTCTTCCAGATAATCCGTAATCTCCGGATAAATGCTGGTAAGATGTGGTAAATCTTCTTCATCAAAAACAAGCTCTGCCACACCTTCCGCCATGTCACCTTTCATGTATGCTAATGTCTGTGCATGTTCCTTTACAGCGTTACTTCTTGCCACATCCAACACAGACTGTGGTGCATATTCTCCCTGCTTCAGAAGCTGATGAATACGTCCACTTACGTCTTCCCACGATAAAAAAGCCTTATCTAAAATCTGATCTGTTACGGTATGTCCGACTGCAATCTGCATTCCAGTTTCATCAAACCAGACCGCATACTCCATTCCGTTAATTACGATTCCTTTTCCACCAGTTCCATATTCCCGCTTAACAAACTCCGTATAATCTTCTGGTGACTGCTCGCTCATAAAATTGTAAATAATACGCAACTGGTTTCCACTTCGATTTCCCCCGGTTCTTAAAATTTCATCCACAACATCACTTGATATGGCAATTTCTCCTGCATAGAGTGCTGCAACCCGGATTTCAATCTCACGCTTCTGCTCATTCACAGATGGAAGTTCAGGCAAAGATAAAGCAGAGGCAATTTCTTCCTCTGCTTTACTTAACTGATCTTCGTTTGTGTCTTCTACTAGCTGTACACCAATTCCGTCAAGATGCTCTCTTCCACGATTGCCGTCAGACTGTTCATATGTGCTGTCCACTCCAACGGGTTCACTTCCTTCGATGGTGCCGGATTCTGCTCCAGTAACTTCTCCATCTGAATTTCCAATCTCTCCAGTGCTGCTTTCTCGATTTCCTCCAGATGTCGGTTCAGTTTCCCTGTCAGCAACAGGCTCTGGTACAGGCTGTTCTTGTGCTCTTTCAGAAATGTTCTCCGTAACATCCCGTACTTCCCGATGTTCACTTCTGTCTCCTCGATTGTCAGATTCGGAAACAGGTAGTCCCCTTTGCGATGATATGTCAGTTCCATGCTCATTTCCTCCTTCATATTCCTGCTCATTGTTTTTATATGCTTCTGTGTTTCCTCTGCTTTCGCGAATTAACGTGGTAAAGTTATTATATTTCCTTTCTTCTGGATTTTCAATACTTTTCTTCATTTCTTCCAAAGAAATGCGATGAACATATCTTCCAATATCCACAAGTACAGACTCACTTGCCCTGCTCGTTGCATTTCCAATAAAAGTCAGTACGGAAAGATGATTATAATCTGTAATATGCCTAAAGTCTGTTTCTTCCAGACGCTCCATTGGGTCAATACCACATCTGACTGCCAATGTATAATAGATACTGTCTGTCAAAAGACTACGGAATTCACTGCGGATCGTATCTTCATCCAGTTCTTCCAGATAGGTATCTTCTGTCACATAGAGCAGTCCATCCAGGTACTCCTCCAGATTTTCTTCTACCATATATTTTGCAGTTGCCATCAATGCATCCGAAAGTGTTTCTGTATCTTTCGTCTCCAGACCGTAAACTTCTTCTAAATGGTTTAATACTGCTGCCTGCTGTCCTTCTTGTATCTGCCACAGATAAGGTGATCTGCCACCTCTTACCATATGTGTATCCTGAATATCAAAAACATAACGAAGTCGTGTTTTCTGCATTGTTTCATCCAGAAGGGCAATTCCCTTAGCCCCTCTGTTTACCCACCGAAACATTTTTTCATTCCATAATTCCAGCGACGCACAGGCGGTTGCATGTGGACGCTGTGCATGAATCAAAAGCTGATCCATAAATGGATAGCGATACAGTTTGGCTGCAGTATCCAGATAATTCATCCAGTCTATCGGTGAACTGCTGATACTCTCTGCATGAAATTCTGCAAGTCCACGTATCTCATCTACTCTCGCCATAAAGCGTTCCTCCTTCCATTTTTCTATTTTTTCTTCTTGTCAGGTTTCTTTTTCGGAAATTCCAGACTGAATCTGGCTTTCCCATCCTCTACACCAAGTACAAGATCTGCATCAAATTTAATGTCTTTTTTTCTGGAATAAAGTCCTTTTACATGAGTACGTCCTTTCTTCAAAAGTTCAACTGCCATTTTCTTATCCATTGACTTTTCCATACTTTCCAGAAAACGGTTGGACTTCCACAGTGCAAATGAACAGCCTCTGTCAGAACAATAGTAATTAGTTTTTCCTTCATAAATATCAGAACCACAGACCGGGCATTTTCCAATTACTTCCTTTGCTGTCTGAAAGCGATTCCTTTCATCTTCTGGAATAGCTCTGCACAATGCAAGAATATCTGCAAGCAAAGCCACAATCCCATCCATAAATTCTGTATCTGAAATTCTTCCCTTCTCCATCATAAGAAGCTGATTCTCCCATTCTGCAGTCAGGCTTGCTGATTTCAGATTTTCCGGCATAACATGAATCAGCTCACAGCCCTCTGCCGTAGGAAGAATCTGTTTTCCTTTCCGCTTTGCATATCCGGAAGACACCAGTTTTTCAATAATGCTCGCTCTGGTTGCGGGTGTGCCAAGTCCCTTTTTCTCTGTCTCGGAATCAAATTCCTTATTCCCGGCTGTTTCCATTGCTGCAAGAAGTGTATCTTCCGTAAACATTTTAGGTGGAGAAGTATAATGTGTACTTTTCTCAGCCTTAACCCCTGAAAGAACCATCTTCTCTTTATATCCTTCTGGAATAGCATTCCTACTCTCTAACTCATCTTCTTTTTTAGCTTTTACACAGGACTTTCGAAATGCTTCCTCTGCTTCCTTAAATCCCATCTGCACAGGTCGTTTTCCCTTTGCAGTAAATTCATGTTCTTTACACTGAACAGTAATTTCCGTCTGTTCACAACGATAATCTTCTCCCGTTGCCTGTACAAGCTGCTGTCCAATTAACAACATCAAATTTTTCTTTCCATCTGACAGTCCCTCCATGCCATTTTCTAATGCCTCTTTTGTTGGCAGAATCGCATGATGATCTGATACCTTTGCATTGTTAATCACTCTCTCCGGATTGCCACCAATCTGTCCTGATTTTAAAAATGGAAGAAACTCTATCATCCCATTCATAAGCATTTCTACCGTTTCTTTCATATCCTCGGTAACATACTGACTGTCTGTTCTCGGATACGTTACCATTTTTTCTTCATACAATTCCTGCAACATATCCAGTGTTTTCTTCGCTGTGTATCCGAAAAAACGGTTCGCTTCTCTTTGTAAGCCGGTCAGATCATATAACTTAGGCGGAGAGATTTTCTTCTGCTCTTTTTTTACTTTCGTTACAATCGCATCCGCTCCATTACAAAGTTTCTGCAAATCTTCTGCTTCCTTTTCTGAAAGGATATTCTCCGAAGTAACTGTCATTTTCCCATCTGATAAAGAAACTTTATAATAGGCTTCTTTCTGGAAATTCTCTACTTTTTCCTTTCTTTCTGTCAGCATGGCAAGTGTCGGTGTCTGCACCCGGCCTACAACCAGACGTTTAAAATACCTAGTCGTATATGCTCTTGTTGCATTCATGCCAATCAGCCAGTCTGCCTGTGCTCTGCATACCGCAGCATTGCAAAGTCCTGTATAATCACTTCCGTCTTTCAGACAACGGAATCCGTTTTGAATTGCTTCATCCTCCATTGAACTGATCCAGAGACGCTTCACAGGTTTCTGGCATCTGGCAAGGTCATACACTCGTTTAAAGATCAGCTCACCTTCACGTCCTGCATCACACCCATTTACCAAATACGCCACATCTTCCCGGTTCATTAATCTGCATAATATTTCAAACTGTTTTTTCTTGTCTTCAGACACCTGCACCTGCCATATATCTGGAATAATCGGCAGATCATCAAATTGCCATTTTGTATATTTTTCATCATATTTTTCCGGTGGAGCATATTCTGCCAGGTGTCCGAGACACCAACTGACAATGCAACTGTTACCTTCCAGATACCCGTCCTCTCTCTGGTACGCCGATAAATTCTTTGCAAGGCTATGTGCCACACTTGGTTTCTCTGCAATCACTAAAAATTTCGCCATAATTTCCTCCTGTTCTTCCTTTGCAAAAGGACAGCCAACCTATGACTGTCCTTTTCTCATTCCTTTTATTTCTGTTCTGCTGCTTTTTCTTCATCTTCATTGATGTATGGTGTATCGTCTGCAAACTCCAGTCCTTCTTCTACAATGCCCTCCTCCTTTTTCTTTTTTAGTTTGCTGATGACAGCCACAACAATACCGCCCAAAACCAGTACTGCTCCGCCGCCAAGTGCTGCACACAGCCATCCTTTATTACCAATAGATTCCTGCTTTTTTTCAGTCTCCGGCTGAGTTGTTGCTTCTGGCTCCGGTGTTGTAGTCGTCTCTGGAAGCACAACCGCAGGTTCTTCTTTCTTTTCTGTTTCTTTCGTTTCATCCAAAAATTCTGCAAGATCATTTTCATCCACCAGTGACATCATGTATACATTTTCTGAGCTGCCTGCACGATCAATGACCATGTAAAAGGTATTCCCGTTTTTCGTCTGTACCGTCAGGAACTGCTTTGAGCTGTCATTTCCCTTATCATCTACAAGCTGCCCATTTCCAGGTGTCGAAAATGGGGTTTCTTCTGTGGCAGGCTGTTCTGCCGGCTGTTCTTCCACCACCTGAGTTGTTTCCGGCTGTTCCGCATTTTCATTTGCCTGTGCAAAAGCTGTTGCACTTACCGAACCGATCAGCATAGTTGCCGTCAACATCGCCATTAAAATTTTCTTCAATGCTTTATTCTTCATCTTCCAAAACCTCTCTTTCTGCTTCCAATTCGGAGAACATCTTTTCGTCCTCTGAACCTTTTTCTTTTACTGTTCCTGTTTCCTGATTGTCCATGGAAAGATTGCCCTCCTCATCAAACTGCATCGTAACCGTTCCTTTCTGAATCCCATCCAGAAACGTCAGCATTTCCCGGCTGCCCATTTTCATAGAACGGATTGCTTTAATAATTTCTGCATCTTCCATCTGCTTTTTTTGAATCTTTAATTTTTTTACATATTCCTGTAATTCCAGAATCTTATCTTCCGTTTTCTG